>Ga0163149_10000050_pt1 | contig 135197 bp, 112 predicted proteins | sample OliLakLV19MP5G1_FD_148604 | JGI IMG/M metagenome (GOLD analysis project Ga0163149, IMG submission 148604) | Freshwater microbial mat bacterial communities from Lake Vanda, McMurdo Dry Valleys, Antarctica - Oligotrophic Lake LV.19.MP5.G1 | ecosystem: Environmental > Aquatic > Freshwater > Lake...
CACCAATAGCATAATATCCTGGGATGTTTGTTTGGTAATAAGGATTCGTTAAAATTTTTCCTTTATCAGTTGCAATTCCTGTTTCTTCTAAGCCTAAATTTTCAATGTTTGCTTGAATACCAACTGCAGATAAAACAATTTCTGCTTCAACAATTTTTTCTCCTGCTTTGGTTTTGATTTTTACTTTGCAATCAGCTCCTTTTGTATCCACACTTTCCACATTTGCTTCGGTCATTACATCAATACCGATTTTTTTGAACGAGCGCTCCAATTGTTTTGAAACTTCTGCATCTTCAACAGGAACAATGCTTGGAAGAAATTCTACTAAAGTTACTTTTGTTCCCATGGTTGCATAAAAATAAGCGAACTCACTTCCAATTGCTCCGGAACCAACTACTACCATTGTTTTTGGCATTTTTGGTAAAGTCATGGCTTCACGGTATCCAATGATTCTTTTACCATCTTGAGGTAAATTTGGCAATGCACGAGAGCGAGCTCCAGTTGCAATAATAATATGTTTGGCTTCGTAAGTAGTGGTTTTGCCATCGGCAGTTACATCTACTTTTTTACCTGCTTTTATTTTACCTGTTCCCGTAATGACATCAATTTTGTTCTTTTTCATCAAAAACTGAACACCCTTGCTCATCCCATCAGCCACATCGCGACTGCGTTTTACAACTGCAGGAAAATCAGCTTCTCCACCTTTTACAGTAATACCGTAGTCTGCAGCATGATTTAAGTATTCAAATACTTGTGCACTTTTTAATAAGGCTTTGGTTGGAATGCATCCCCAGTTTAAACAAATACCACCAAGGTTTTCACGTTCTATAATGGCTGTTTTTAAACCCAGTTGTGATGCTCTAATTGCAGCCACATAACCACCCGGACCGCTTCCTACTACTATTAAATCGTAACTCATATGATTGATTTTTGAAATTATAAATTTGTACTTATTAACTACGAAAGTAGCAAAAAAAACTGGTACAGATAACGAATAAATGCGAATTTACGAATCCGTGTTTTCTGAAATAAGATAGATTCGTACCTTAGTAAAAAAATCTATATAATTGTCGGGCTTTTAAACCTATTAGAAAAAAGCAAATGACAAGTTTAGATTGGTAAATTTGCATTTATTCGTTATCCGCGCCTATGAAATACATAATATCCTATACCAAACCGCACAATCACTTTATCGATATTGAATTTATTGCATCTGTAGATATAGATGAAACACTCATTCAGCTTCCAGCATGGCGCCCCGGTCGCTATGAATTAGGCAATTTTGCAAAAAATGTTCAAAAGTGGGCTGCTTTTGATGAAAAAGGAAAAGCATTAAAATTTCAGAAAATCACAAAAGATTGCTGGAAAGTGCAAACAAAAGGAGTTTCAGAATTGCATGTGAAGTACAATTATTACGCAGCTGATTTAAATGCAGGTTCTAGCTTCTTGGATGTGAACCAATTGTATGTCAACCCTGTAAATTGTTCTGTGTACATTCCAGAACAAATAAATGAACCTTGTGATTTAGAATTAAAATTGCCAAGCGATTACAAAGTCGCAATTGGTGTCAAAGCTCCCTCTCCTTCTGAGAGGGCTGGGGTGAGGTCTTTGAGGTTCGCGAATTTCCATGAACTTGCGGACTCTCCATTCATCGCTTCTGCCACATTGCAACACAATCAATTTGTGTGTGGAGGAAAGGAATTTCATATTTGGTTTCAAGGTGAATGCAAACCTGATTGGGATAAAATTACTGTTGACTTTTCGAAATTCTGTAACGATCAATTGGTGATGATGAAAACGGCTCCGTTTGATTCCTACCATTTTTTGTTTCAGATCCTGCCCACACGAATGTATCACGGAGTAGAACACACCACTTCAACGGTTTGTGCACTGGGACCGGGTTATAATGTTATGAAAGGCGAATTGTATGAAGACTTTTTGGGAGTGAGCTGTCACGAATTATTTCATGCATGGAACGTTAAAACAATTCGACCTATTGAAATGCAGCCTTACGATTATACCAAAGAAAATTATTCGAAACTAGGCTATGTTTGCGAAGGTGTAACGACCTATTACGGAGACTATTTACTTTTCCGGAGCGGGGTTTTTAGCGAACAACAGTATTTAAAAACATTTGATGAACGCTTGCAAAAGCACTTCGATAACTTTGGAAGATTCAATTTGTCGGTTGCCGACTCTTCTTTTGATTCTTGGTTGGATGGTTATGCACTAGGAATCCCAAATCGTAAAACCAATATTTACGATGAAGGTAATTTATTGGCTTTTGTTACAGATATGTTTATCAGAAAGAATTCTCAAAACAAAAATTCATTGGATGATGTGATGCGTCATTTGTACGAAAATTTTGCTTTGAAAGGGGTAGGATATTCAGATCATGACTATAAAGCAACCATTGAAAAGTTTGCCGGAGTTTCTTACGAAGATATTTTTAACAATTACATCAATGGAATAAAAAATTATGAACCCTTGTTAATGGATGCAATGAATTATGTTGGTTACGAATTAACAAAGGAACCAACCTCAAAATTTAATGAACATGCTTTAGGCATAAAAGTAAATGGAGTAGAAGGCGTTTGCAAAGTAACAGCTGTGTATTTAAACTCTGTTGCAGATATTGCGGGCATCGGAATCAATGATGACATTCTTTCGATCAATAAAATGCAGGTAAAGCCGGATGCAAGCGGAACAAATTTTACTGAATGGTGTAATTATTTTGCAAACGTTCCGTTGGAAATTGAATTCGCTTCTGGAGGAATTATTAAATTAATAAAACTGATCCCTCAGCCCGGAGCTTTTTATAAGACTATAAAAATGCGAAAGCAGGCAAAAGCCACTGACGAGCAAAAGAAGAATTATGAGCTTTGGAGCAAAACAAAATTTTAAAATGCTTATAGCTGCTTTTAATTATGCATGCATATCAGAAATTGCCGGGTTTGTTTGTTGGTTAAAACAAATCACTAAATAGCTTGATAATCAGAACAGAACGAAGTCTTTTTTCGATTGTTTTTTAGCTATTAACTAATAACTTGTTAATAACATATTTTGAAGCACTTTAAGACGAATGACCTTTTTTTGTTTATTAGCTAAAGAATTTCAACTATTAAACGTAATAAAACTAAAACTAAAAAACTATGGAACAAACAAACAATGGCGGTGAAACCGCACAAAGACCAGTATTTTTAACAGTGTTATGCATCTTGTCGTTTATTTTTGCTGGTATTGGTATTCTTGGTTATATCACTATAATTGGGGCTATGGGAATGGTAGCTAGTGTTGCTGGTATGGAAGGAATGGAAAGCATGGAAGGTATGGAAGGCATGGAAGGTCTTTCTTCAGCTATGGCTTCTGCTCCAAGCGCAGGTATGACTTGGGCTTATTTAATTGTAGGTTTCCTTACAACTATTATAGGTTTATTTGGTGTTATCAAAATGTGGAAATTGCAAAAATCTGGTTTCATGTTGTATGTAGGAGCTAGTGTAGTTTCTATGATTATGGGAATTGTTTACAGTGGATTTGGAATTTTTGGGTTGATTTTCCCAATTTTATTCATCGTACTTTACGGATTAAATTTGAAACACTTAAAATAGTCGCGTATATAATTTTCAATAAAAATACTCCCATCATCGGGAGTATTTTTATTTTTACAGCATTCATAATTAATTTTAATACATAATAAAATGGAACAAGAGAATCAAAGTGAAATGGTGCAGGCTAAAATGCCAACCTTTTTAAAAGTGTTATGTATTTTAACTTTTGTAGCTGTAGCCATTGGCTTAGTAAGTGGATTATACAATTTAGTAAAAGCACCTTATGCATTAGAAGAGTATGAGACAATGATGGATGTTTCCGGTGGAGCTTTTGAAGGTGAAGGTTTTATGGGCTCAATGATGGAAATGGCGCATCAAAATGCATTGAATGCGCTTCCACTTGCTATAACAGCAATTGGTGCTAACCTGTTTTGTTTGTTTGGTGCATTAATGATGTGGAAATTACGTAAAGTTGGTTTTTATGCGTATGTGTGCGGACAAATTTTAGGAATTGCAATCCCTTCCATTTTGATGGGTGTGAGCGGATGGATGATAGTGGGTGTAATTTTTCCTATTGCTTTCATTATAATGTATGCCGTCAATTTAAAGCACATGTCGTAGTAAAAAGTTAAGTAAGTAAATTAAGTAAAATAGGGAAATTCAGGCTGTACCTGGTTTTCCCTATTTTGTTTATTAAACTTGAATTACGTAATCAACCCAACTAACTTTTTTACTTTACACAAACAACGCTGATCTCTACATTCACATTTAAAGGTAACTTTGAAACCTGAACTGTTTCTCTTGCTGGGTATTCGCCTTTGAAATAAGAGCCATAAACTTCATTTACAGAAGCAAAATCATTCATATCGGTTAAGAAAATAGTTGTTTTAACTATGTGAGTAAAGTCCATCCCCGCATCGGTTAAAATTGCTTTCACATTTTCCATTACTTGAGTTGTTTCTGTTTTAATGTCAGCAAGCATTAATTCACCCGTTAAAGGATGTTTTCCAACTTGTCCGCTTACAAATAACATGTTCCCGAATTGCACAGCATGACTGTAAGGTCCAATAGGTGCAGGTGCATTTTTTGATGTGATAATAGTCTTCATCGTTTTATAATTATAATTTAGATTTGTACTGATAACTAATAAAAAACGAATTTACGAATCTTAACGCTTAAATAAATAAACCGCAACAATAAACCACATAGATTCGTAATATTCGTAAATATTCGTTATCCGAATTATTGGTAATCCTGCCAACCTCTTCTTCTGCTCAATTTTAAATCTCTTAAAACAGATGATTTTACATTTATATCAACGGAAAAACTTTGTCGAAAGCCGAATGGAACCCAGTTAAACCGCATTTCCCAGCAGTGCAAATCTCTGTAAACATTTACAGATGTTATTGTTGTTTCTTTTTGTGTAAAATCGTAACCCGATGACAACCCGATCTTCCATTTTTTTGTCAGACTTACATCACCATTAAATGTTACCGACTGAGAAACCGTTTCTTTAATTCCCGGTTTACTATAATTGATGTTGTAGTATACATTCAAGTTCCAAGGAACATTAAAATCAACATACGCATCACGATGCGAGTTGATATAATCTAACTCGTCTTGTGTTCCCATCACACTTGTTTTTGGCTTATCGCCTTCGCCATCTTTACTTCTCAGGTTAGTGCTTAAAGAAACATTTGAACTGGTAATCCTTCCTATTTTATTATTCTTGTATTCAAACTCTTCTATTCTATTTCCTGCCGAATCGATTTGGTAAGGATCAATTAAAGCAGTTGCATTAATATCCAGTTTATTAAATAGTCGAGTTCTGCCATTAATGTTGATGGCTGACCAATTGAAATTTTTTGCAGCAAGATTGTAGGAGAGACCAATGTTGAAACTTTCCAATAAACTTATTTTTTTATCTACATTTCCCGAATCTGTTTTTTGACGAATTTTTGCTTCAATAGAATTGTTCAGATTAAAACCAATCAGCCCGGATTTCCCAGCTTGAGGCGAACCATAGATTCCATTTTGGAAAATAGAATATTTTTGTTCTGTGCCCAGAGCATCCGATTGAACCGTTTTGTAATAACCATAACCACTTTCACTAAAATCGGGACGATAACTGGCGCTTAAGGTTGGAGTTGCTACATGTCGTATCTGTTTCAGTTTTTTTGTTTTGAAAAAATAATCACCATATAATCGTGTGCTCAATCCGGCAGATAAGCTAAAGTCGTTGGCCATTTTTGCTCCCGTAATTGTGTCTGTGAAAACATAATTCACATTTGGGTCGTATCTCTTTTGAATGGTTTCAAAATAAATATTGCTGGCCGTGTTTATGGTTGGAGTAAATGTAAAATGTTTAAGCACATTAAATGAAGTACTGATAGGCATTGTAAATCGTACGCCATTGCGCATTTGTTTTACTGTTCTGTCGGTAAACAATAATGTATCATAGGTGTTGATGTCGTTTCTTGCATTTGCCGTTGCGCTTAACCCGATTTTATCATACCATTTGTTACCTACACGGCTATTATTTTTGAAAGGATAAATACGATTCATCGTCAAAGCCAATTCAGGTAAACTGATGTCCACTTTTTTAGTAATGGTGTTTTGGCTATGGCGAGCATTGGCAGAAAAATTGAAAGGTGTTCCAGAAAAAGATTTTGAATAAGAAATATTCGATTGCATGGTATTGGTTAAATAATCACCTTCTACATTCCCGTTGAATTTATTATAAGAACTACTTCCTGCATTTACATTAGCAGAAAATCGGCTATTAGGCCTAGATTTTGGATCTTGTTGATGATTCCATCTTACCAAGAAGTCGTTTCGAGTGGTTGAATTAGGAAGTTCTTTGTCGCCTTCAATAAAACGAGAAAAATTAATGTTTAATCCTCCGTTATACTTATAGCGTTTTCTATAATTACTTGCAGCCTTCGCTCCGAAACTACCATTTGAATAAATGTCTCCTCTCAAGGCTAAATCTACTCGCTCGTTCATCCCAAAGTAAAATCCTCCATCTTTTAAGAAAAAACCTAAATTGATAGATTCACCATAAGTAGGCATTAAAATACCGGAAGCCCGGCCTTTTTTATTTGGAAAATAGCCAAAAGGAATTGCTAATGGAGTTGGAATGTCAGCTAAATAAAGCATAGCCGGACCGGTTACAATTTTATCATTCGGAATTACTTTGATTTTTTTTGCGCCAAGATAATAATGCGGATGCTCCAAGTCACAAGTGGTGTATTTACCATGTCCTACATAATAAACATTGTTGGAGTCTTTCTTTATATCCCGTCCATGAATGAATCCTTCACCTTGTTGGGTGATTACATCCACAATTTTCCCTTTTTTAGTATTAAAATTATAAGAAATTTTTGCCGCTGTAAATTTGTCTGCCTCCTGCTCAAATACAGGCTTCTGAACATCTTTGCCGGCACTGTCTTTCATGCTTGTTGCATACACCATATTGTTCTTGAAATCAATTTCAATATAACCCGCTTTTAAATTTAATCCATCATAAAGAACCACTGCATTATTATAGAGGTACGCTTTTTGATTTACTCTGTCAATCATCATGGAATCGGTAGCACTATATAATACCTTTTCCTTTAAAAATGGCTTGCTTTCAGCGCTTTTTTTGATGGTATCAGTCACTTTTACAATGGTATCAGTCGGCAATGTTTGAATTGCAAATGCCGAGTCTGTTGCAGTTATTAACAAACAAGCGAGGATAAAAAATGATTTTAACGAAACGATGCGCAATTTTAACGAGTAATTTTGGTTTTATTATAATTGTTCAAGTTCAAAACTAAGTAAAAAAATAAACAGTTGACGAACGACAATAGCCGTTTGCCAACATTGAATTGTTGTTAATTTATTCGATTTAAAACATTGAAAAATATCCGTTATATACCCGTACTTTTTTTCGCCTGTTTTTTGGTGAGCTCGTTCTCTCCAAAATTCAAGCCAGTTTTTGCTATCAAAACCATTGTTATTGATGCAGGCCACGGGGGTAAAGATCCGGGATGCCACGGGGCTAAGTATAAAGAGAAGGATATTGCCCTTGCAGTAGCCCTCAAATTTGGAAAATATATTGAAGAGAATATGAAGGATGTGAAAGTGGTGTATACCCGTAAAACGGATATATTCCCTTCTCTTCAAGAACGAGCAAATATCGCCAATAAAGCAAAAGCGGATTTATTTATCAGTATTCACTGTAATTCGGCATGTTATAGGGATAAAAAGCTAAAAAAAGACATCTGCAATAACGATGCACACGGTGCTGAAACCTATGTGATGGGTATCAAAAATGAAAAAGGAAAAATGGATGTGGCTCAACGCGAGAATTCAACCATTTTATTGGAAGATGATTATATTAAAAAATACGAAGGATTTGATCCCAATTCCGATGAATCCTATATCATTATGAGTATGTTTAATGATAGTTATGTGGATCAAAGTTTGAATTTCGCATCTAAAGTTCAAAAACAGTACAGCGAAAAAATTGGTCGCAAGGATAAAGGAGTAAAACGGGCAAGTTTACTTGTGCTTTGGAAATCTTATATGCCAAGCGTATTAACAGAAATAGGCTTTCTAACAAATCCTTCCGAAGAGCAGTTTTTAGGTTCGTCTAAAGGACAAGATTATATAGCATCCGGATTGTTTAGGGCCTTCCGTGAATATAAAGATGAAATTGAAGGGGTTACTAAAAAGTACGATGATGCTTTTGAAAAACAGGAGAAATACAAAATGTCAAAAGAGGATTCATTGGAACTAAAAGACATGAGTAAAAATATTACTTCTGTGAATAAAACAGAAGGCGATACACTCAAAGATGATCCGATAGAATTAGAAGTTGTAAAAAAAGACAATGAAGAAAAAGATAAAAACAAATCAGAGTCGCCTATTATCTATAAAGTGCAAATAACCTCTTCGGATAAACCAATTGCTTTAAATTCAGATAAATTTGCGGGGGTAGAAAAACCGGGTGAGTATATCGACAAAGGAATTTATAAATATACATCAGGGGAGTGCAAAAGCCAATCAGATGCCTCTAAATTACAGGCCGTTTTGCGGAAAAATGGGTTTAAAGACGCATTTGTTATTGCCATGCAAGATGGTAAAAGAATTCCTCTCAAATAGTCCTAATAATTTCTTAAATTTGCAGGACAACGTTATAACGTTTTAGAAGTGAAAATATCAAAAGAAGTAAAAGTAGGACTTGTTACCACGCTTGCCATTGGCTGTTTTATCTATGGTTTTAATTTTCTGAAAGGCAGAGACCTTTTCTCATCTCAACGTAAATTTTATGCCGTATACAGTAATATTGATGGATTAGTGGAAGCCAATCCATTAATGATTAATGGATTTAAGGTGGGCATTGTCGGTAAAATTGTTTTGGCAAATGATACTACTGGGAACATAATTGTAACATTACTGCTCGATAATGATGTGAAAGTTCCTCGAAATTCCATTGCAAAAGTAGTTAGTTCAGATATTTTAGGTTCAAAAGCAGTTGAACTGCAATTGGGCAAAGGTATGGTGTATGCCGAAAGTGGTGATACACTTAAGTCTGCAAAGGATGATAATCTCGGTGAAAGTGTAAATAAAATTGTGGCTCCGCTTCAGAAAAAAGCATCGGATCTGCTTTCTTCTATTGATTCGGTAATGATAGTAGTGCAACAGGTTTTTGATGAAAATGCACGTGCTAACCTGTCGAAGAGTTTTGAAAGTATTAAAATGGCAATCACTTCTCTTGAAACCACTTCTTATCGTTTAGATACTATGGTGAACAGCGAGAAAGCGAAAATTTCTAGCATTCTTTCTAAAGTAAACATTCTTGCCACAACGCTTGCAAATAATAGCGATAAGCTTGGTAATGTAATCAATAATTTTTCAAATATCAGCGATTCACTTGCTAAATCCAATTTAACTTCTGCTATTAATAATGCGGATGCTGCTTTGGGGCAAGCATCACAAATTATGACAAAAATTAATACAGGACAAGGAACAATGGGTATGTTGATTAATAACGATAGCTTGTACCGTAAACTGGATAAATCAGCAGAAGATTTAGATAAACTTTTAAAAGATTTAAGAATCAATCCTGAACGTTATGTTCGTATTTCTGTATTTGGTCGCAAGGATAGAAACAAACCTAAGGATTAGATATTTACGTCATGCAGTGGCTACGCATTGCATCTTTTCTTAATAGCAGGATTGCCCAATTAACAGATTTCGAGCCTGTCCAGAGCGTAGTCGAAGGATCGTCCGAAATAAGAGTTCAGAATTATGGTTTCAACTATTATCTTCATTTTATTATTCCTCGGAGGCGCAATTTTTTTTACTATCAATGCGCGTAAAGTCAGACGTAATATTTTAATTGGAAAAGGCATTGACAGAAAAGATAAATTTTCTGAACGTGTAAAAGTCATGACTTTGGTTGCGCTCGGACAAAAGAAAATGTTTGAGAGACCTATTCCTGCTATTCTGCACCTGTTTTTATATGCAGCATTTGTAATCACACAAATTGAATTGATTGAAATAATTATGGATGGCGTTGTTGGAAGTCACCGTATGTTCCGCGAGTCGTTAGGTGGATTCTATACTTTTATGGTGAGTTTTATTGAGATATTGTCAGTATTGGCATTTGTTGGAACCATTGCCTTTTTATCCAGAAGAAATTTATTGAAAGTTCCTCGTTTAGTTCAAAGCGAATTGAACGGTTGGCCTAAACTGGATGCGAATTTTATTTTAATTGGGGAGTTAACACTCATCTGTTTTATTTTTATGATGAATGGTGCCGATGAGGTGCTTTATTCAAAAGGATTATCACATGCTGAAAATTTAGGTGATGGTTCATTGGGATTATCCATCAGCAGTCACCTTGGGCCAATGCTCTTTGGTGGAATATCTCCCGAAGCATTGCACATGATCGAACGAATAGGTTGGTGGGGGCATATTGTGATGGTTTTAGGTTTTTTAAACTACTTACCTTATTCAAAACATTTCCACATTCTTTTAGCATTCCCGAATGTGTTTTATTCCAACTTGGAACCGAAAGGAAAATTTACAAATATGGAATCGGTGACCAATGAAGTAAAAGCCATTTTTGATCCTTCGTTTGTTCCGCCCGTTGTTGACCCGAACACACCCATGCGTTTTGGTGCCAAAGAAGTAACTGATTTGTCCTGGAAACAATTACTAGATGCATATACGTGTACCGAGTGCGGAAGATGTACTTCTGCTTGTCCGGCTAACATTACTGGAAAATTATTGTCGCCCCGAAAAATCATGATGGATACCCGCGACCGATTAGTAGAAGTTGGAAAAAATATGGATGCCAATAAAGGTGTGTTTGTAGACGATGGTAAATCATTATTGGGAGATTATATCACTCCTGAAGAATTGTGGGCATGTACATCCTGTAACGCTTGCGTTCAAGAATGTCCAGTGAATATTGATCCCTTGAGCATCATTATGGATATGAGAAGATTTATGGTGATGGAACAAAGTTCGGCACCAACAGAATTAAACGGAATGTTTACGAATATTGAAAACAACGGAGCGCCTTGGCAATTTAGTCAGGCGGATAGATTGAACTGGAAAAACGAATAGGTACAGATAACGAATAAAAAAACGATTTTGCTAATCTAAATGTTTAAAAAACAAAACATTTTTACTAAAGAATAAAAAACACAGATTCGGAAAATTCGTAAAGATTCGTTATCCGTACAAAATTGAAAATTATGAACCTAATAGAAAAAAAAGAAAACGGGCAACTGATTAGTCCAATATTACCATCAAATGTTAAAAATTATTTGATAGACATTGATGGAACCGTGTGTGATGACATTCCGAATGAACAACCGGAGCGAATGGCTACAGCTACTTTGTATCCTGAAGCATTGGTAACATTAAATAAATGGTTTGATGAAGGACATATTATTACTTTTTTTACTTCACGCACTGAAGCACACAGAGAAGTAACAGAACAATGGTTAGCGGATAATGGTTTTAAATATCATGGATTGTTGATGGGAAAACCAAGAGGTGGAAATTATCATTGGATTGATAATCACATGGTGCGTGCAACAAGATATGAAGGAAGGTTTACGGATTTGATTCAGAAAGAAGTTACTATAGAAGTATTTGAAGAATAAAGCCCCACCAACCTCCCCTATGGGGAGGAGTCGAGGCAACAAATAGTTATTAACCAAATTCCTTTAAAGGGAATTGCCTCTTCCCTTTGGGAAGAGATTAAGAGATGGGCTTATGAACCAACCATTGATTGTGCCTACGATGGCAGATTATCTAGCGAAAGGAGAATCTCCCGAAATTTTATTTTGGGTAGGTTGTGCCGGTAGTTTTGATGATAGAGCAAAAAAAATCACAAAAGCCATTGTGAAAATTTTAAATCATGCGAATGTAAAGTTTGCTGTATTGGGAGTAGAAGAAAGTTGTACCGGTGATCCGGCAAAGCGTGCTGGAAACGAATTTTTGTTTCAAATGCAAGCGATGACAAACATTAATGTATTGAATGGCTACGAAGTTAAAAGAATTGTAACTGGTTGTCCGCATTGCTTCAATACACTTAAAAATGAATATCCTGCTTTGGGGGGAAACTATGAAGTGGTTCACCATACACAATTATTACAAGAATTATTAGACAGCGGAAGAATAAGGATTGAAGGAGGAAGTTTCAAAGGGAAAAAAATCACCTTCCACGATCCTTGTTATTTAGGAAGAGCGAATGATGTTTATGAAGCTCCTCGTTCGGTAATGGTAAATTTGGATGCTGAATTGATGGAAATGAAACGTTCTCGTGCCAATGGTTTATGTTGCGGAGCGGGAGGAGCACAAATGTTTAAAGAAGCAGAAAAAGGAAACAAAGAAGTAAATATTGAAAGAACTGAAGAAGCATTGGCTTTAAATCCTGATGTGATTGCAGTTGGCTGTCCCTTTTGTAATACCATGATGACTGATGGGGTGAAACACTTCAATAAAGAAAACACTGTTAAAGTATTAGATGTTGCTGAGTTAATTGCTCAAGCAAACGATTTGTAATTGAATAGTGTGTGATAGCGTCATCCTGAACTTGTTTCAGGATCTGCGCGTGAGGAATGAAAACAGGTTATGTTTATATCATGAGTAATGTAAAAAAAACAACTTTTTACATTGGTGTTACGAGCGATTTAGAAAATCGTGTAGCTGAGCATAAAGCAGGTCTCGGTTCCGTTTTTACAAGTAAATACAAACTTTTTTATCTTGTTTATTATGAGGTGATTTTTGACATCGGAGAGGCAATAAAAAGAGAAAAACAATTGAAACGATGGCATCGCGATTGGAAGATTAATTTAATTAAGTCTGTAAACCCTGAAATGCTTGAGTTGATTAATATAGGCTTACCCGCAGATCCTGAAACAAGTTCAGGATGACCAACGCTCGAAATACATTATAACAATATGACTCAAGTATCAACCATGCCAGCCAATGCCCGTTTGTGGGTTTATCAAAACAATAGAATTTTTTCTGATGCTGAGGTGAAAGCAATTGAAGAACTTGGAATACAATTTATATCCGATTGGGCTGCTCACGGAGCAAGTTTGAAAGCAAGTTTTGATGTATTGCATAATTTATTTGTTGTAATAGCAGTTGATGAAGAACAAGCAATGGCAAGTGGGTGTAGTATTGATAAATCGGTGAAATTTGTTAAGGACTTGGAAATACAGTTGAACTTGAATTTATTTGATAGAATGCAAGTTGCTTATCGTATTGGCTCCGACATTAAAATTTGCAAGTTATCCGATTTTGAAAAATTAGCTTCGCAAGGAATAGTAAACGAATCTACTATCGTTTTCAATAATATGGTGAGTACAAAAGCATCCTTTGATTCAGAATGGGAAGTTCCTCTTAAACAAAGTTGGCAAAGTAGAGTGCTGGCTTAGTCTTTGGAGTTCGATGAATCCTCCGTTTTTTTCCAGCCTTCTTCTGTAGTTGCATAAGTTGCGATTTGCTTTTCTAAATCGGTTAATTCTTTAGGTGCTCCGCTTCTTTCTTTTATTGTTTTAGTTTTTCCGTTGTATGTATAGGTGAGGTATTTGATAGGAAAGTCAGTAATGGTTCCTAAATACTCATTATTCAACGAAAAGAATTGTGCGGCTTCAAAGGCTTTAACTAGTCCATTTAGTTCTTCATTCGATATGGATTTTGTATATGTTCCGATCTTTTCTGTGTTTTGTGTTCCTACAAACGTGGAAGTGTTTGTTTCTCCATTTATTGTAAGGGTATATAGAGGGCAGCGACCAAAGCAGGGCGTTGTTTGGTAAACGATCGTCACTTTAGGAACGTTGTTTTTTGGCTTTTCAGCTAGTTTTTTAGAGCTATTGCATGGTGCAATAAACAATAAAAGGAAGGGATAGATTAAAAATTTCATTTAGTTAGCTATTAAGTATTTATTGTAATATTCAATTATTTTTTCTTTATTTTTTGAAGCAAAGTCTTTGTACTGCTCATAAAAATCAATGTGGTAGCAGGTAACCAAAACATAACAATCAAGGTAACCATCTTTTAGCATTTTTTTCGCTTCTTCTAGTGAGGCATCAGTGCTATTCTTTAGCATTTCTTCCCAACTATAAACTTCCAGGTATTTAGCTTTTGTTTCGGTAGGATTTTTTATTATTCCATTTGCGTCACAATCCTTTTTTATTTTTTCTAAGGCATTTACATAATGTGTCCACGGCTCTTTCGTGGCAACTTTTTTATCATCAACATATTCGTTTAAATCAGCTTTAGAGCTATCGTTCTTTATTTTATTTGGAAAACAACCTCTTGCAGTCCACTTGATGTCTATTTTTTTATTGTTAAGATAAGCTGCATCGTCAAGCTTTTCAAACATGCTTAAGTCTGGATAAACTGTTGTTACAGCAATGGCTTCTTCCAAGCAGTTTTTATACAATCCTTCTTTAGCATATGCATCCACTAAGTATTTTCTTGGTTCAAGTTGGTTTGGAAATTTTTGAGAAGATTCTTTAAAATATTTTATTGCTTCCACATAATTTCCTGTAAAGTAAAAACAATCTCCTAAATACAAACTAGCTTTATAAAAATTGGGTTGCTCCTCAATTGCTCTTTTGTATGATTTTGCTGCTTTTTCATAATTTTTCTTAGAAAATTCTTCTTCCGCATCATTGAAATATTTTAGTGCTTTTTTAGAAATAACAGAGTCTATTTCTTCATCAACAAAGTAATTTCTTAAAATAATACTACAGCCAGTTGCATCAGTTGATGTAAGCAGGGCTTTTTTCATTGTATTGATGTACTTATTAAAAGCTCTTTTGGATGGTTTTATGTTCCCAATTAATTCAAGAACAGAATTGGCCAAAGAGTCGTTTTTGATTTCTTTTCCATCTTTATCTTTCGTAGTAACTGTTAAATTTGTAAAAAGATTATCAGTCACCTTAGCATCTTTATATTGCTTGTAATGTATTTTCGATAAAAGATCCCAGCCATCGCCAAATTCAGGATTTTCATCCAAAACTTTTACAAGATACTTTTCGGCATCTTCAATCTTGTCTTTTTTTATAAGCTCCTTTGCTTTTTCTATTTTTTTATCAAGTGCATTGGATTGCCCAACAATAGTTGAGTAGGAAAGCATAAAAAAGCTTAGTAAGAAGAGTAGTTTTTTCATTTGATTTAGATGTTGAAAGGTTAAGTTAATTTTACCACTTGAAAATATCAAGTGCATTCAATGGCCGGTCTTTTTTCTTCCAATTAAAATCTTTCAATTTTAATTCCTTTACATCCACTTGATCCAATGGGAAAAGTGTAGCATCGGGTTTAGTGATGAAAGTTATTTTGTCTACTTTGCTGTCTTTTAAATATACTTTTAAATCGCTACAGTCGGCTCTATTTACAGCTTTTAATTCTTCTTTCTCTTTGATGAAATAAAGTGTTTGTCCGTTTCCTTGTACATTTATTAAATATAATTTATTTTTTTGAAAATAGCCATTCATTATTTTCCCTCTTATTTGATTGTAGCGAAGGCTATCTTCTTCAGAAACAATAAATGCAGCTCCTTTTAGTTCTATGGAACGAATGGATTTGCTTCCTGTAATTACTTTAATACTATCAGAAGTCAATTGATTTTCGTCCGACCATAAAACGGGTTGTCCAAACATTCTCATGGATGAATCAACTGTGCTATAATACAATGAATCGCATTTTCCTTGCAAATCTTTTTTATAAAATTTCACTTTGTGGTAAGCAAATAGTTGTTGGTTGTTTGTGTTTTCAGATTCATAAATTTTGGTGGTATCGGTACCAATAATTTTTATTTGTTTCAGTTTGCGTTTTTGTAATTCTGGTTTAGTGGATGAAAGCGAGTCGTTGCTAACTTTTTTGGAAGAAGCCAATTTATTGTCTTTTGTTTTTTTTATGTCGCCAACAGCTTTTAATGTATCGGCATGCAAGTACAAGGTGTCTTTTTCATAAATCTGTGTAAGTAATGCATCGCCTGTTACAATTGATAAATTTTTGAACTCGTAATGAATTGCACGAGCTCCTTTTATGTTCAGGTTTTGAGTTGTATCAATTATCTGTACATTTTTAACGGCCCGGCCAATTCCTTTTTTACGATCGTAATACAAACTGTCGCCAACCATTTTTTGCTCTTTGGTAAGGATATAGGAGTTTTTGCTGAATCGTGATTGGTCGTTATAGGTATCGTACCAGCCATCTTCGGCATAAATTAAATTGTCTTTGCTTTTTATGGTAGTTGGCCCAATGAAGTAAGTGACTTTTGAAGATGTGTTATATCGCATTGTATCGCAATTAATTACAAATTGCGGGTTAGTAAGCACCACATTTTTTCTAAAGGTTAGATCATTACTTTTTGCAAAAAAATAACCGGTATTGCTAGTGAGTGTGTTTTCTTTGTTGACAATACGTGCCGGAGTTACATAATAACCAACACTAGTAGAGATATCATAATTGAGTTCGTCCGTAGTGAGTTGCATGTCGCCTTTGATTACTACTACATTTTTAGTGATTAATGCTTTTTTTGTATTGCCATTGTACTTTAGAAGTTCGCCATACAAATGGATACTATCACCTTGTTGAATATGAATGTGTCCGAATGCATCCAAGGAGTTGTCTTTGTAAACATAAGCACTATCGCAAAACATTAGAGTGTTATCTTGGCTGAAGCGCACATCTCCAATTAAACGTTGTGCTCCGTTTCCTAAATTGTTATCAAATTTTAAAGAGTTGGCATGTTCAATTTTTATTTTTTTCCCTCCAGATTTAATTTCGCTTTGAGAATAGGAGAGAAGAGGGCTGATAAAGAATAGGAAATAAAAAACAGGAAATAAAAACGATTTCATTTTTTCAAAAATCAACTTTTTATTTCCTGTATATGTCATTGTTTTGGTGCGTTTTGGTTGCTGTAAAGGCCAGCCTAAACCAATCAGGCTCATTCGGGCAAGGCAATTACTATACCAGTTCTTTCTTACGCATTAGTGTTTGTGTACGATCAGGGCCAACAGAAACAATAGAAATAGACACACCGACTTCTTTTTCAATAAAATCAATATATGCGTTTAATGCTTCTGGCATTTGATCGGGACTGCTTAAGCCTGTTAAATCTTGGTTCCACCCTTTTAAAGAAGTGTAAACCGGAGAAAGCAATTCAGGTGAACAATCGTAAGGTAAATAATCAATTTTTTTGCCTTGATAGTTGTAATGCGTGCACACTTGTATGGTTTCGAAGCCACTTAAAATATCGGCTTTCATCATCATTAATTCGGTAACACCATTAATCATTACAGCATATTTCAAAGCTGGTAAATCCAACCATCCGGTTCTTCTCGGGCGGCCTGTTACGGAGCCGAATTCACGACCGTTGTTTCTTATTTTGTCGCCTATTTCATCGTGTAATTCAGTAGGAAATGGACCGCTACCAACTCGAGTACAATATGCTTTAAAAATTCCAAACACTTTTCCAATTCTGTTTGGTGCAATTCCCAATCCTGTACAAGCTCCTGCACAAATAGTGTTAGATGAAGTAACAAATGGATAAGAACCAAAATCGATATCTAACAATGAACCTTGAGCACCTTCTGCTAAAATCGCTTTGTTGTTTTTGTATGCATCATTGATATAGTGTTCGCTTTCTATTTGTTGAAATGTTTTTAATTCATCAATAGCGTTAAACCATTCTGGTTCCATCGCATTTAAGTCGTATTCAAAGTTAAGGTGACTTAATATTTGCTTGTGTTTTTCAACCAAGGCGCTGTATTTATCTTTGAAGTTTGGTAAAGAAATATCCCCAACACGGATTCCGTTTCTACCCGTTTTATCCATGTATGTTGGCCCGATTCCTTTTAAAGTAGAACCAATTTTTTCTTTTCCTTTTGCTGCTTCCGAAGCTGCATCTAGCAAGCGATGAGAAGGCAAAATTAAATGTGCTTTTGTTGAAAGCAATAATTTTGATTTTACATCTACACCCATTTTTGCCAGGGCATGGATTTCCGACATCAATACAACAGGATCAATCACTACACCGTTTCCGATAATATTTATTGCTTTATCATGAAATATACCAGATGGAATTGTTCTTAAAACATGCTTTATTCCGTTGAACTCTAACGTGTGTCCTGCATTTGGTCCACCTTGAAACCGACCAATAATATCGTATTTCGGAGTTAATACATCTACAATTTTACCTTTTCCTTCGTCTCCCCACTGAAGACCTAATAATACATCTACTTTCATTATACTGCGAATCTTATAAATATTAATTTTTATGAATGTGTGCTTTTATTAAACTAAATTATTCACCTTAAGAGTGTGTTTAGGCCTTACTGCTGCTGGGCAGTCTGTGTTTTTCATTTTTAATTATTTATTCAAAACAGCAACACCTTCTTCTACGCTATTACATACATTAAAAACACTGCTCAGTTTTGTAATAACCAAAAGCTCGGTAATTTTTTTGTTGACATTGCAAATGGCAACATCTCCTCCGGCTTTTCTTGCCTTAGTCAGAATGTTGATAATTATATTCAAACCGCTGCTGTTTAAGTATTTCAAATCATCAAGATCCAAAAGGATTTTAGTTTGATTTTTGGCAACACCTTCTTCTATTTCATCTAAAAGAGATGTGGCTTGACCGCGATCAATCAATTCACCATAAAAAAGATAGGTGTTGATTTCGCCATGTTTACTTGATTTGTAGCTAAATATCATGCTTTTATTTTTTTATCTTTTATTTTTTTATGTTCACAAATACCGTTTTTTGATAGCTTGTTACACTTTCCATAAAAATTAAGTGAATGGTGATTTATCTGAAATTGCAATACCTCTTCAGCCATTTTTTGTATTTGCTGAATGCGCGGGTCACAAAACTCAAAAACCTTTTCACAATCTTGACAAATTAAATGATCGTGCTGTTTAAATTCATGTGACTTTTCAAATTGCGCCAGATTTTTGCCGAATTGATGTTTGGTAACCAAGCTGCAATTCAAAAGTAATTCAATGGTATTGTATAAAGTAGCGCGACTCACACGATACTTTTTGTTTTTCATGTGAATGTAAAGCGATTCAATATCAAAGTGACCACCATGGGAATAAATTTCACTCAAAATAGTAAAACGTTCAGGCGTTTTTCTGTGCCCATGATTTTCAAGGTATTCAGAAAAAATTTGTTTTACCGTTTCTTTCGTGTCTGTAGCCGACATTGCTCTTTAAATTAGAGGTATAAAATTACGAAAATTATTGGGATGTAGTCCGAAAGATATTCACAAAAATAAACGACTCAAATGTCTTGCAAATGAGTCGTTTATGGTATTCTTTGTTGGATAACACTGTAGCACTTGCCCTCCTTTTGGAAGTGTCAGCGAAAGGATGTTTCATATTGGAATTTGCGGGACAGCACCATTTTCTTGCAATTGCAATTCCAGCATTTACTTTTGCAATGCAACAAGCCCTTACTATTTTATTGTAATTCTACTTTCTTACGGACAAGTAAGCAAATTGCTGTATGCAACCAGTGTCGCATTGGTATCGGTGTAAGCTGGGTCTGGATAAAATGCATATCCCGAATAGTCCGCAGGGGCATAAGAAGAAGTTGGTTGTACATTAATCATGGAAACATTTGCAGTTCCCCATGATGCACAAACTGGGTTTTGTTGAGCATGTAACCATACCGATAAAAGCACAGGTTGGTCAAACATGGCAGGATCAAAAACAAATGCTTTTACACCTGTCGGAGTTTTTACACTAACTAATGGTGCAACGTGATACCACCAATTTACGCAACACCCACCCCATTTTTGCGCCTGCACCGAAAGCACATCGCCTCCCGTATTCGCAAAACTGAAAATTTTATGTGTAGCATAATGGTACTTGTTGTTCAATACATCACACATTTTGTGTGCGCGTGCATAGCAGCCATCGTCAGCATACTGGAAAGAAATACAATAATCAACACCATAAGGTCCACTGATAGCACAGCATTGCTTTGTTAAATAATTAAACATCAATTGAGCTGTCGCCATGTCGGGAACAACATTGGTTAATCCTGTACCTGGAGATGTAGTATTGATGACTCCCAATTTTGCAGGGTTATCCAATAGATCCTGGAAGGAGATTGTTTTTAAATCAATTGCTAAGCCAGATTTGATGGGAGTTTGTTTTGATGTATAGAAGGCAGACTCTTTATCAGTAAGTGCATTAATTTTTTCAATTTTTGCTTGCCAAGGATTGAAAGTAACTTTTATTTTTTCGTTGGCACTGAAAACTTTTTGCAACTGAGCAAGCATGGTAAGATCCGTTAGGTCAAATACCTGCTCATTTTTGTTAAACATGATTTTGTATGTAATGCCATCTGACAGCGCATGAATATTAGCCACCGACAAAACTTGTGTGATGGATTTGTTTTGTTCGGCTATGGTTGTAATTGCTAGTTCTGCAGAGGTTTCGATGTCTTCACCCTCTGATTCGTTTTCTTCCTTTTCACAAGAGTTTAAAAAAAGTGCGGAAGAAAGGAGTGCAATTCCGAAAATTATTGAAGTGAAAATACGAGTTATTTTTTTCATGTGGTCAAATTTTGCTTAATACAATAATAGGTTATTCTAATCAGTATTCAAAATCTAATTATAGTATTTTGCAAATTGTATTTAATTGGAGTATATTTAGAGTATTAATATAAAATTAGAATCAATTATGAAATCTTTCTCTGCTATTTTATTTGCATTCATTTTTGCAACAAATTTAAGTGCTCAAAACCACAAGGCTTGGTCTAAGCAAGTTAGAAATCACAAAGCAGTTGTGAGTGAATTGCTGCAAAATCAATTGTCTAATGCTGGTCCATCTAGAATGGTAGCAACCGAAAGGGTGATTGCTCAGAGCACCTATGACAATAGTTTTTCATCAAAGTCGGATTCGGTTAAATTGATTTATGTTTTAAATGGCGCTTCCACTTATGATTATAGCATGATGTTGTATCCTTATAATTATCCGTATAGCACCTCGCCAATGTTTAATTATTTAGGAGTTCATACCAAGCCACAAATAGAGTTCAGCAACTATTCCCATTGGACAGTGAATCCAAACACACTTGTTTATGGTTTCTACCAAAAAGAGTTGGTTGGATATGATGCGACTAGAAATTTAATTCGTGATACTGCGCTTTTTGCGGATTCGGCCATTTATCCGAATATGACTTACAAGAATACGTTTAATGCAGCAAATAATGTAGACACCAGTTATTCCTTTGTATATGTCGGAGGTAGTTCAAGCAATGCGTTCAAACAATTTTTCTCCTACAACGCTTCAAATAAAGTGATCAAGGATAGTATTTATGAATATGATAGCGGATTTTGGTATTTGGTTGCTAAAACATTTTATACCTATGATGTGTCTAATAATTTGATACAAATTGACAATTTTTCGAACAATACCGACACCACATTTACACTGCCCTTGTTAGAACAATTGAAATATGTGAATACCTATGACGCTAGCAATCGTTTAAAAACGGTCAACTGCAGCTATTATGATGGCACAGCCCTCAGTCCTTCCGCGATCGATTCATTTGCTTATACAGGCACATCTGCTTTTCATACTTCATGGAAAGAGTATCAATACGATGCAATAAATACATATTGGGCTCCGATGATTTATATGACCAAAACGCTGAACGGCTTTGGATTTCCGGATGTTATCAACATTCAAACCTTTGATAGTTTAGCGAATGCATGGGTTCCTTCTGTAAAACAAATGGCATATTATAATGCAAGCAACAACCCAATTAAGTTGGATGAATATATTTACAATTTCACTTCCTTTCCTACCACGCCCGACTTTACAACGAATTATTATTATGAATCTTTTACAAATACAACAAGCATTGCTGACGTGGATGGTTCGCCCGAATTAATAATTTTTCCAAATCCAACGTCCGACCGTATACTGATAGGTGGGATTGCAAAAAATGGTCAATCTGTATTGGTAAGATTAATTGATGCAGCAGGAAAAACACAAAAGGAGCAGGTTTTTAGGGCTTCTGGTGAAGTGGTGGAGTTGAATGTGGAGGAATTGTCAGCAGGTCTGTATCTCTTAATTGTAGACGATATTCAAAATTCCAGTGTGCGCACGAAAAGAGTCGTAAAAGTGAATTAATTTCAAATAGAAACTTTATTTTTTCAGTTAGTAGGCTTGTGCGAAGTTTTTGCTTCCCCATTTTCTCATAAAAAACTACTTTGCTGGAAGTGATTTTTATTAATTGCTGCTATCAACGCGTGTTACACTTAAAACCCCGTTCACCTTTTTTAACTTTTTCATCAATTCGGTCAAGTGGTTTGTATCGTGTACAAAAACCATTACTGTTCCGTCAAATGTTCCATCATTGGTATCAAAGCTAATCGAACGCATATTTACGTTCAATTCGTTGGAAATAATTTTTGTGATATTGTTTACTAAACCAACTTCATCAATTCCGGTAATTTTGATTCCGGATAAAAAGGAGATGAGCTCTTGGCTCGTCCATTTTGCTTTTACAACGCGGTAAGCGTAATTGGAAAGTAATTGAACAGCATTTGGACAGTTTACACGATGAATTTTAATTCCTTCATTGATGGTGATGAATCCAAAAACGTCATCACCGGGAATAGGAGTGCAGCAAGGTGAAAGTTTGTAATCAATTTTATTTAAATTTTCTCCAAGCACCAACATGTCTGATTTTCCACGTGCCGCTGTAACAAGCTGCTCTAGCGATTGAGAGGATTCTGCTTTTTTAATACTTCCTGACTTATGAATGATTTTTCCATGTTCTTGACGGAAATCTTTTAGATGTTTGACGTTGATGTTTCCAACCGCTACTCTGTAAAATAATTCTTGGCTACTTTGCAATTTAAAATAATTGGCAAGTTCGTTAATGTTATTAACGGTGAAATCAATTTTCAAATGATTGAATTTTCTTTCCAACATTTCTCTTCCATCTTCCGCAACTTTTCTTCTTACTTCTTTGAGAGCATTTTTAATTTTAGACTTTGCTCTTGCCGTTACTACATATCCCAGCCAATCTTCTTTTGGTGTTTGTTTGTTTGAAGTAAGTACTTCCACTTGATCCCCACTCTTAAGCTTATAACTTAGCGGTACTAATTTGTGATTTACTTTCGCACCAATACATTTTTCTCCCACTTTAGTATGAATGTCAAATGCAAAATCCAAAGCTGTTGCACCAATTGGTAAAGTTTTCATTTCTCCTTTCGGAGTAAAAGCAAAAATTTCTTCAGCAAAAAGATTTAGCTTGAAATCATCTAAGAACTCCATTGCATTTTCTTCCGGACTTTCAAGGATCTCACGAATTTTGCGAATCCAGTCATCTAATTGACTTTCATTTGCACTGTCTTTGTATTTCCAATGAGCTGCATATCCTTTTTCGGCAAGCTCATCCATACGAACTGTACGGATTTGTACTTCCACCCATTTTCCTTCAGGACCCATTACAGTGGTGTGCAAACTCTCATAGCCATTTGCTTTAGGCGTAGAAATCCAGTCACGAAGTCGATCCGGACTAGGATGATAAAAATCGGTTACAATGGAGTAGACTCTCCAACAATCTGTTTTTTCATTATCGGCCGGTGTGTCAATAATAATACGAATAGCAAACAAGTCGTAAATTTCTTCAAAGGGAACACCTTTATTTTTGATTTTATTGTTGATGGAAAAAATGGACTTTGGGCGTCCAATGATCTTTGTTTTTAATCCTTGCTCTTCCAGAATTTCTTTAATCGGCACCATGAACTTGTTGATGAACTTTTTGCGTTCAGGTTCTGCTTCTTTTAATCGGTGTTCGATTTCATGAAACACCTCTGGTTCCGTGTATTTTAGGCCTAAATCTTCCAACTCGCTTTTGATGACATTTAATCCAAGTCGGTGTGCTAAGGGAGCATAAAGGTATAATGTTTCAGAGGCAATTTTTAATTGTTTGTCGCGCTTCATGCTTTCAAGTGTTCGCATGTTGTGCAAGCGGTCGGCAAGCTTGATTAGGATTACGCGTACATCGTCAGAAAGTGTGAGAAGCATTTTTCTGAAGTTTTCTGCTTGCAAGGAAGAACTTTGGTCAAACACTCCTGATATTTTTGTAAGACCGTCAATAATTTTTGCTTCTTTGGGTCCAAATAAGCGTTTGATGTCCTCTAGTGTAAGATCAGTATCTTCAACAACATCGTGTAAGAGTGCACAAACAACCGATGTGGTTCCCAGTCCAATTTCTTCTGCACAAATTTGTGCAACAGCAATAGGGTGATAGATATAAGGTTCACCAGATTTTCTGCGCATATTTTTATGCGCTTCCAAAGCAATGTCAAAGGCTTTACGGATATGAATTTTATCGCCTTTTTCAAGTGTACGTTTACAAGCGTGTAAAAGTGCACGGTAACGTTTTAAAATTTCTTTTTTTTCTGCTTCTAGGTTTATTACAGGCTGTTGTTGCATAAACAATTTTCAATTTGATGTAAAGCTAATCATTTATGCTCTTTTATGAAAATATGTTAAAAGGTTGTAAAATCGTTTGAATGTTGCAATTTCTAGGGGTAAATTGCATACTTTTACCACGCATCCCCGTGCATTATACTTACTACTAATGAATAAGGTTATTACATCTGTTGCAGAAATGTATATTGATGAAGATGGTATTTTAAGAATTAAAATTCTTACAGGTACTAAGTTGACGATTGTTGCTATGAAGGAATATTTGGAGGCATCCTATAAATTGTTGAATGGAAAAAAAGCACTTGTTTTATTTGATGGCACTGCAGAGTATGAAGTAACAGAAGAGGCGAAGGCTTTCGGAGCAAGCAAAGAAGTGCAAGATACTCGTATTGCGATTGCATTTGTTACAAAGTCGATTACAAATAGTTTGATGTTTAATTTGTATTTGAAAGTTTATAAGCCAGAAGTGCCAACAAAAATGTTTTCTTCAAATGAGAGCGGATTAAAATGGCTCAGATCTTTTTATGTGATGCCTGGGGATAAATTTGAGAGAAAAAAGAAAAATTGATTAGTTATCGTTTTTTTTTAGCCAAACACACAATTGCAAGCCTGTATTAGTCCATTTCATATATGGTTTAATAAAAATATTTAGGAATTGAGGTAGGTAAGTTTCGCATACATAGTATTCGTAATGGATAACTTCGTAGTTATTCTGCTTTCCATGTGATTTAAACGATTCAAGACTGAATTCATATAAATGGTAGGGAGAGTGCATAGGACTTATGTTAGCGACATAATCCGTTCCTCTTAATCGGTAATAAAAATTAATTAATTTATTTACAAGCCAATTGGACGATGGGACTTCAATGTGAATTATTCCCTTGGGTTTTAACCATTGTAATGCTTTGTCAATAGATTCACTAGGCGAATACAAGTGTTCCAACACTGCTCCGAATGTTATAAAATCAAACTCGTTTTTGGAGTAATTGACTTCTTCAAGCATTCCTAGTTTTAATCGTTCTGGATTTATGTTCATTTTCTCAATGGCCTTTTTGTAAAAAGGTTCTGAGGGTTCTAATCCAAATGTAACAAAGCCAACTTTGTCGAGTGCAATCATGCTTTTCCCTAGGCCTGCTCCAATGTCGAGTGCTTTTAATTCTTCAAAATTTGGAACCAATCTTCGCAACACATCAATTTCATAATTAAAATAATTGTCATTGGTGTTAAAATATTCGGGTTTCCAATAGTTTTCTGGAGGTATGCCATAATGATCTTGAATGTTAAATGGAATTGGTTGTGGATTGGAAAAAATCAAGCCGCAATTAATGCATTTTACAACAGTGCTGGTAATTCCGGTTTTCGATTTTGGATTTTTTCCTTGAGATTGATTTAGTCGTTTTCCTAAAATTTTATGATTGTCATTTGACGATCCACACATATTGCAATTTGCAATTGTGATGAATTGGTACTTTATGTTTTTCATTTTATTTCTCCTTTAATTGCTCTAACTCCCATTTCCAAGCAGAACTCATCATGTCTTCCAAATTAAATTTTGGAGTCCACTGCAATATTTTTTCCGTTAGTGAATTGTCGGAATAAATGGCTCCAACATCACCTTCGCGAATCGGACCGATTTTGTAATTTAATTTTTTGCCGCTCACTTTTTCAAAAGCAGCAATTGCTTCTAATACGCTAACTCCGTTTCCTGTTCCTAAATTAAAAATGGAGAAATTGGACTTGTTTTTATTCTCTATTAAATAAGTTAAAGCTTTTATATGTGCTGTTGCAATATCGGAAACATGCACATAATCTCTGATACAAGTTCCATCTCTTGTGGGGTATTTGTCGCCATATATGGTCATTTGTGGTAATTTTTCGATAGCAGTATTTGTAATAATTGGAACTAAGTTATTTGGTTTATTTAGAGGTGATTCACCATTAAAGCCTGATACATGTGCTCCTACGGGATTAAAGTAACGTAATGCAATCGTTTGTAGTTCCGGGTTTACTTTTGCATAATCCTTAAGAATTTCCTCCCCAACTTGCTTTGTGTATGCATAAGGCGATTCAGCTTGACCAAGTGGTGTTGTTTCTTTTACAGGCAATTCTTTAATATTACCGTATACAGAGCAGGATGAAGAAAAAATAAAATTTGGAATATTATATTTTACTGAACAATCTAATATGTTGAGCAATGAATTAATGTTGTTGTGATAATATTTTTGCGGGTTTTCTACTGATTCCCCAACAGCTTTAAAAGCAGCGAAGTGAATAATACCTACGATACTATTGTCATTTTTAAAAATGGTTTCTAAAGCAGTTTTATCGCAAATGTCGATTGCATGATTGAACACTTTTTTTCCTGTAATTCTTTCGATCCTGTCAAATGTTGTAGAAGTAGAATTTGAATAGTTATCAATTGATAGAATGTTGAATGAAGTTGTTTCTAACAATTCTATAATTGTATGTGAGCCAATGTATCCAGCACCTCCAGTGACAAGTATTGTTTTTTTTAATGACATTTTATAAGTGTTATTTTGCAAAATTATGTATTACTAGCTAAAAGTACTGCAATTTATAAAACTTTGTCCTATTTTTGTTAAATAACAACAAGGCATACTCCTCCATGGTACTTAATATATTTGATTGGCTTTTAATTCCTATCTACTTTATAGGTATCTACTTTATTGCAAATTACATTCAGAAAAAAAACGAACCCAAGAAACCACTTTATAAATGGTATACCAGGGGGTTGATGGTAAAATTGATTGGAGCAATTGCAGTTTGCTTAATTTATCAATTGTATTATGCAGGTGGTGACACTACTGCATATTTTGAAACAGGAACAGCTATTTTAAATTTAGCTAACAAAGACATCACAGTTTTTTTTGATGTACTGTTTGGAAATAATTCTACAGAGAATTACAGCTATTTTGATAGTACAACAGGATGGCCTGTTTATTGGCGTGATGACAAAGCGTTATTCGTGGCTCGACTTATAGTCCCCTTGTGTTTTTTTGCTTTCAAAAATTTTGTCATTACAGCTATTTTATTGGCGTGGTTGTGTTATACAGGAATGTGGCGATTGTTTTTGCTGTTTAATGAGGAGTTTCCTGAATTGCAAAAGCAATTAGCGATTTCAATTTTGTTTATACCGTCTGTTGTTTTTTGGGGGTCGGGATTGCTAAAAGATACAATTACCATTTCAGCTGTGGGATGGTATACCTATCATTTTTATTATTTTTTCATTCGTAAAAAATACAGCCTAAGCAGTGCAGTATGTATTTTTTTTAGTGCTTTTTTATTAATTGCAATTAAACCATACATTCTGTTTGCGTTACTGCCAGGATCTATTCTTTGGTTGTCGAATCAACGTTTAAAAAAAATCCAAAGCAAAGTGTTACGTTCTATAGCAACTCCTTTCTTTATTTCAATAGGAGTTGGATTGGGTTTCTTTGTTTTGTCACAGATGGGTGATGTTTTAGGGGTTTACTCAATTGATAAAGTGTTGGACAAAGCTGTTGAATCAAATATGGATCAAAAACAGGCGTATTATGGTGGAAACAGTTTTGATATTGGCGACTTTGATGCAACTTTTTCGGGTACAATGAGTAAAGCACATTTAGCGGTTGCTGCTACGCTTTTTCGTCCTTATTTGTGGGATGCTAGAAATCCTGTTATGTTTATTTCCGCACTAGAGAATACGTATATTTTATTGTTGACACTTTTTTTGTTAATCCGACTGAAATTTGTTGGCTTCTTTTTGCTAATAGGTAAGAATCCACTTTTGTTATTTTCTGTCCTTTTTGCATTGTTCTTTGCGTTTTCAGTAGGCTTAGCAACCTCTAATTTTGGCACGTTGGTACGTTTGAAAATACCTTGTATTCCATTTTTTGTCTCAAGCTTATTTGTGTTGAAACATTTTTATGAAAAGAAAGCAAATGTTAAGCTACGTTTTTGACAAGCCATTTGTGCAGCACAATCAATATCCACAATCGATTATATAAATAGTTCTGATTATGCACTAAAAAATTATGTTTGAGCTCTAGAACATATTTGTAGTTTACAACATTAAATTGCTTGATTATTGTTTCTGATAAATAGTCATCAATTAAAAATTTTAATTCTTTCTTTAACCAGCTTTCCAAAGGAATTGCAAAACCTTGTTTCGGCCTGTCAAAAAATTTCTTGGGAACATACTGGTAAAGGATTTCTTTTAAAAGGTATTTGCTGGTGTTGTTTTTGTATTTTAATTCAGGAGACAGATTTAATGAAAATTCAATAATCCGATGGTCGAGATATGGAACCCTGGTTTCAAGTGAACAGAACATGCTTGCCCTATCTACCTTAGTTAATAAATCACCTTGAAGATGAAAATGCAAGTCGAATATAGCTTGCTTTTCCATTGGATTTAAACTGCGTTTTAAATTGTTGATTACCAGCCCAAAGTTGTCGAGCGACTCGGTATTCGTTGCCCCCGAATGATTTTTGAAGTCGTTGGTCGTAATCGAGTTGATTTCTGCTAATGAAAAGTAATTCAATTCTTGCGACAAGGTATGGCTGTATTGTAACTGTTCACTTGGATAGTTAAAATAGGCTTCGTGTCTTTTATAACGGTCATTGGATTTGGAAATTAATTTTCCAATTGGTTTTCGAAATGCTTTGATAATTGGATTGTTTAACCTTTTTGCCCATTGATAAGAACCGTATCCTAAAAAAAGTTCGTCTCCACCTTCCCCAGATAGTGCAACTGTAACATGGTTTTTGGCAAGTTTTGATACTAGTAAAGTAGGGATGGATGATGAATCGGCAAATGGTTCGCTGTAAACATCAAAAAGGTCATCAATTAAATCTATCGCATCTTTATAAGATACAATAAATTCGTGGTGATTTGTTCCAAGGTAATTTGCCACCGCTTTTGCGTAAACAGATTCGTTGTATTTGTTTTCTTCAAAACCAATAGAGAAAGTATTGACCTTTACTCCTGATAAATTTACAGCGTTAGCTGTTAATAAACTAGAGTCAATACCACCGCTTAAAAATAGACCAAAGGGAACATCACTTTTTATTTGGTATTGCACCGAACTCATAAGTAAATCGGATAGTTTTACAATAGCTTCTTTTTCTTTAGTGATTATTTTTTCGGAAATTTGTTCATTGACGTCCCAGTATTTAAATGATTGAAGATTGTTCTTTGAGATTTTTAAGGATGTTCCTGAATCTAACTTTTTTATTGATTGGTAGATGGATTCAGGAGCAGGAACAAAGCCAAGATGCAAAAAATGATAGATGCTATTTCTATTTAATTCCAAAGGAATAAAAGAGAGCTTAGTTAGTGCTTTTAATTCTGAAGCAAAGGCGAAATTTTCTCCGTCCCAGAAATAGTATAAAGGTTTTATTCCAATTCTGTCACGGGTGACAAAGAGCTCATTTTTTTTCTTGTCGTAGATTGCGATAGCAAACATTCCATTTAATTTATGCACAAAGTCTGAGCCATAATATGCATACGCCTCTAAAATTACTTCAGTATCAGATGATGTTCTAAAATGCGTGTTGTTTACTTGTTTTAATTCTGCAGCAATTTCGTTGAAGTTGTAAACTTCTCCATTGTAAACAATCACATATCGGTCGTCAGATGAATGCATTGGTTGGTTAGCAGTTTTTGCAAGATCAATGATGCTAAGTCTTCTGTGCCCAAGTGCTATTAAATCATCAGTGAAATATCCAGAAGCGTTAGGTCCACGATGGGCCAGTGAATTTGTCATCGTGTGTAATTCCTGTTCTGAAAAAACTTTTTTAGTTGAGTAGTATCCCGCAATTCCGCACATGCTATTTTAATATTAAATACTTTAGGATTGCAAAAAATCTTTTTTTGAAGATAAAAGGAGGGTACTTATGTATACCACTAATTAAAAAAGATATCCCTTCTTTTTTATGTCCTTTTATTGTTAGGTGTAGCGAAATGTAAGTATCGCAATACGAGTATATCCTTTTTTTATATGCTGAAAATTTTTCTAAAACGAGTGGGTCTTTAAAAGCACTTTCTATAGCAATATATTTATGTTCTATTAAATTTTTCGTATTGAAGTTTCTAACACTTCTCTCTGCATGATCCATTACACAACAAAGCACCTTGTTGTCAGATTTGTACCCATATTTTGCCGCAATGCGAATCCATAATTCCCAGTCTTCAGAACGTATAATTCTTCTGTCCTCATTAAATGAATAATCAGTTGTAATCTCTCGTTTAATAAAGTTGCCGATACAGCTCATAGAGTTGCCGGAGATAAGAATGTCGAGGTCATCATCTTTATATTTTATAGTTTGTATTACATTGTTTGAATCGTTCTTGATCTCATAAGCCTGATTGAAGAAAACAGGAAATAGTAATTTTGATAGTTCTGCATGGACATGGTTCAAGAGCTCAGGATAAATTATGTCATCAGAATCCAGAAAAGTGATATATCTTCCTTTTGCTTTCGAGATGCCTAAATTTCTTGCAACAGCTCTTTCTCCATTTTCTTTTTTATAATATATAATTTTTTGATCTGTATAATTTTGTATGATTTTTTCTGTTTCATCAATACTGCCGTCATCTATAATCAGAATTTCATAATTTGAATAGGTTTGATTTAAACAAGAGTCGAGAGTTCTTCTAATCGTATGGCTACGATTGAATGTTGGAATTATAATTGTAAAAAAAGGCGAGTCTGTCATTAACTGATAAAGCTTTTTATGAAATAATTAAATGTTTAATAATAGCCACAAAACGTCTGCTTAAAATTATAAAAGGCTTTTTTATAATAGCTTTTATTAAGTATTTTATTGCATCAGTTTTGTTGTTTCCTGCAAGAGCAATGTGTAAAGAAATGTAGATGTAATTATTTGAAAGGATATAGTTTTCATACATTCCGTATTTTGAAACAAATTTTTCATTGTTCATCACGTTATCAAATAATGTCTTAAATCGAATAATTAAATTTTCTTTATTCATGTGAAGAACACTTCTGTCATCATGATTGATGATGGAGGAGCTAACTGTGTTAGAGTAATGAATCTTATATTCAGAAGATAGTCGTAACCATAATTCATAGTCTTCAGAACCTGAAAGCTTCCTGTCTTCATTAAAAAGATGTTTCAATCTAATGTCTTTTCGAAGAAAAACACCATTACAACTTAATAAATTTCCTTTTTTTACTAAATTTAAATTTAAGTCGCCAGTATAATGTTGTCCTTTTAATACTAATATTCCTTCCCTATCTTTAATGTCAAAACTAATGGCAATAATCTCTGGTTTGTCTTGTTTAATAATTAATTGATATGCTTCGGACAAATGGTTTGTGTATAGAAGGTCATCAGAATCAAAAAAATTTACGTAATCACCTTTTGCAATTGATGCACCATGATTTCTTGCTGCACCTCGCTCTGAATTTTTAATTTTATGGTATTGAATTTTAGCACTGATAATGTTTTTTACGATATCTTCTGTGTTGTCCGTGCTGCCATCGTCCACTACAATTATTTCGTAGTTCGTATACGTTTGAGCCAACACCGATTCTATCGTTTTTTCAATAAATGCTGCTCTGTTGTATGTTGGTATTATAATAGAAAATAAAATATCCTTGTAGCTCATAATTTTTTGCGAGTGAAAAGCGTATATAAAAAATTATAATAATGCGCTTTTTTCAAAGTTAACGTGTTTAATATTTAAATGAATATTTTCAAATACCGGATAAATATTTTCTGAGGATTTTAATTTTCCTAATAAATTATCAGCTATTTCTCTTGCGTTATCATCAAGTTTTTCAATCGCTTTTTCAATTGCTTCGAAATCGTTATATCCGACAGTTTGCAAAATTGAAAAGAAGCTGTTTAGAAAGCTGGAATTGCTCCCAATCTGATATTGTGTGCGATTTTTTATTGCGATGATCTTCCTATTCTTTGGGTAAAAATCCAAATATTCATTTGTGTTTAATCCTAATAATTCTGCTAGGCCTAAAACATCAATTATTTTTCTTAGCTGCTTTTTATATCTGTTTATAAAATTTATTTTTTTTATTTTTTCAGATGCTGTGATTTCAGAATTTGTCCATAGCGCATAGGTAATAGAAAATTCAGCTGGATAAAATACAACATGAGGTGTGTATGTATCTATAAACTCAATGTTGCCAAAATCATTTTTATAGAACCTGTCAATTTGCATGTCGGTTATTTCAGTTTGTTTATCAATTGAATAGCCTTTTTTAAAGATTATGGATTCGTATCCGTTACCCCATGCAGCAACAGAAGTCAATATTAATTTTCCATGATGATGAATACTTTGGTGTGTAATGTCATTTCTTTTATCAGGCAATGGCATCCAGCAATGTGCAATAAAAGAAACTGTTTCATTAATCTCAATATCCAGTGCAATAACAGGATTTATCCTTTTTTGTAAAAGGAAATTGGGTTTTGATAGATTTTTGGTAATGATTTCAAAAAGTATTGTTTTGTTTTTTGCCATTTCTATTAAGAGAGGCTTACATTGTTCATGTGCTTTATAGCGACTACTTTCTTTCTTGAAGATGTCGTTTATTGTGATTGAGTAATGTTTTAAATCTACCATAAATTAAGCGATTAAGTCTTTGTATTTTCCAATTTTTGACGAGGGGATTAGAATGTAATTGCTTTCTATGAAAGCAGAGTTGAAAAGTTTTAATTTTTTAATAACTGTATCATAAATAAAAATCACGTATTTACTGCTGTCTATAAATTCTTTTAATTCATCTTCTTTTATTTTAAATCCTGCAAGAAAAAATGGATTTATTTCAAGCAAAATAATAGGTTGGTCTTTCGATAGGAGATTCTTCATCCCTTTCAATGCGAATAATTCAGCACCTTCAATATCTATTTTGATAAAGTCAATAGGTTTATTAATCTCTTTAAAATCATCTATTCTGATGATTGTGCAATTTATTTTCTCATGTGAATTAAACTTATAATGCTGATTTTTGCCCTCCAATTCGTTATTTCTGCCTGATAAATGTGCTTGCCCGGCACTATAAGCGCCAAAATTTTGTAGCGGAACTTCAAATACAGCTTGAGTATTTTCATTCCCTACGCCAAGTTGAAACAAGCTTACATTTTTAAAACTATAACTCTCAATTATTTTTTTTGCTACTTTAAATGTGAATGGAATAGGTTCAAAGGCGTATACATAACCGTTAGGGCACAAATTCGCAAAACGATGTGTGAAATAGGCGTAATTTGCACCAATATCAATTACTGAAGAGCTCTTCGAAACAAAACGGCTTAGCAGCACCATTTCTGGTTCTTCTACTAATCGCTTCTCAATATCTTTTTTCTTTGCAAAATATTGCATGAGTAAATACCCATTTTTGCCTATTAGCTTAAAAAAGAAAGGTTTAAGTATTGTACGAATGGATGAATTAACGGATGCCATAATTTCTTGAACAATTATTCTTTACACATGCTAGAATAAAGATAAAATATTTTTTGACAGTTTTATCGATTTCAGCCTGTTAATTTATGTTTACAATAGATATCTCTTGAATTATCACTTAATTCAGAGAATTTGAATATTTTTTTCGAATTTATAACATCATATACGTCATACTCAAGTTCTAATAAAAAATTAATCATGAATTGAGCTGAGTCACCTTGTTTATTTAAATTAGTGTCATCAATTTCAATGAACAAATCAGGCTTGTTTCTTTTTAATGTATTTAGAGAACCTTTTAAAACTTTCATTTCAAATCCTTCCACGTCAATTTTTATCAAATCAATTTTAGAAATATTTTTTTCTAAGATATATTCATCTAGTGTTGTAATTTTGACCGAAACCGAAGTTTGATCTAGTTCCTGAGAATTTGTTATTCTGTTTCCTCCTGAATTTGTTGAACAGACTTCAACCATTGATGAAACAGAGATTGTTTCTCCAAGTCCTGAATGCTCTAGAACAATATTATTGATATCTTTATTTAAGGATAAGTTGTATTTAAAATGTTTATGTGTTTTGTGGAAAGGTTCGAAGCTGATGATTGTACCATTTTTGCCTACACTTTTCCCTAGCATCATTGCTGTTTGACCAATATTTCCTCCAACATCGATGATTGTATACCCTTTTTTTGAGTATTTCAATACATCAAACGATGAATCATAATCGCAATAGAAATATAATAACCAGGATTGATAATCCTGAATATACAACTTATAGTTTATTCCGTATCTTTTGCAGAGTCTGACTTCATCACTTTTGAACTCATAATTTTGCGGTGCAAATTTTCTAGTAAAACGGATGGCTGGAAAATATTCAATTATCAAAATTAATACTTTTTCAAATACAGGGATTTTGAATAATCTTTGAACCGCTAATACAATTTTTCGTTTCATTAGAAGTATTAATTAACCAAATTAAGATACGATGTGCTGATGTTTTGAATATTAAATTTTTGATGGACAATGAATTTAAGATTCGCTCCCATTTTTTCCAACTCATCCTTTTTGTGATAATATTCTTTTACAAGAGTATACATTTCATTTGCGGTATCATCTTTTGAAACAAGAAACCCATTTTGTTTATGAAGTATATATTCATCAAAATCACCAACATGTTTACATACAATCGATGTCTTTTTTAATATTCCGGACTCTTTTACAACTTGATTGCTGGCCTCTGATATCGAAGGTTGCAAAAGTAAATCACTAGCTTCAACATAGTTCATTGTATTGGCTAAAAAGCCAGTGAACAGAACTTTTTCTGCTAAGTTGTTTTGTGAAATGTAAGTTTTTAAATTTTCTTTTTCCGGACCTTCATCAAGAAGAAGCATTTTAATGTCGAAATTTTCTTTAACTAATTTATTGAGAACTTCCAATGCAACAATATGTCTTTTGTTTAAATTCATTCTTCCAATAACGATAAGTAAAAACTTGCAGTTCATTTGTTCTTTGATCTTGTTTACTTCCTGAATATTAGGTTTGTCATATAATTCAAAATTATATCCTAATGGAATAACGGTTATTTTTTTTTCGTTTATTCCTTCATGCTCAATCATATGATTTTTGACAGCAGCAGAAACGACAATTATTTTTTTAGCAAACCTGTTAATGAGTTTGTCCATGAGCAAGGCATTTTTATTGCCTCTTAGTAATACATCATTTGCGTGGTGACGGCAAGGAAATACTTTTGCATTGATAAAATATTGGGCGAATACAGCAACTAAATTAACAAATTGAAGATGTGAGTATACAACATCTATTTTGTTTTTTTTACAAAATTTTATCAGATACAACCAATGCTTAATATGATAAGATAATTTATTTCCTTTCAGAACAATAGTTTCTATTTGAGCGCCAAATGCTTTCATCTTTGAATGCAATATTCCTTCTTCACATGTTGTAAGAAAATAAACAGTGTGACCTTTTTCTACGAATGCTTCCACAAGCGATTCTATAAAAACAGTGTGATGGGGATTCTGATAATATAAAAGTATGTTCACTTAGTTTGGTTTAAATTCTACATCAAATAATAAAGTATGCTCGCAAAATGTATTTTTTGAAATAGGTTTCCCATTGTGATGAATTTGCAAGTTGTACAGAATCAGCTGTTCCCAGATTTGTTCCAAAGAGTGTCCAAATTGCTTTATGTTTTCAGGGTGCAGGGCTAAAATTCCAATAGGGAAGTCTAGTTCAAAAGTTTTTTTTGCTCCTTTTAGCGCAAGTAATTCTGCTCCTTCAACATCTATTTTTAAAACATCTATTTTTAATCTATGCTGTTGTCTGAAATCATCAATGCTGTATGCCCGCACTTCTAAATTGTTCTTTGCTCTGTTTATTTCCACAATGCTATTTGCATTTGACCCTTCGCCATCATCAGACGTAAGGTTGAAAGTAATTGTTCCACTTTTATCACTTATTGCTGCATTCACAGCCTGAACATTTTTATGCTTATTGAGTTCAATTGTTTTTTTTAAAATATTAAAAGTAGAAGGGGTAGGTTCAAAGCAAAATACTTTTCCATCCTCTCCAGTTAACTCTGCGAATGGTGAAGAGTACAAGCCAATGTGTGCCCCGATATCCAATATCGTATTGTTTTTTTTGATCTCTTTTTTAAAAAAAGAAAAACTATCCTTTTCATAATTACCAAGATAGTATCTTGACCATTGTGCTGGAAAGCGGACAACAAAACCGTTAATATTCCTTGGTACTCCTTTCTGAAAAGTAAAAATATCAAGTAAATAATAAAAAACAGAATGTATGATTTTTTTCATGTTTGTATAGTAACATTATAAAAATACCGAAGTGTTATTTCTTTTTTTCCAGTTTCGTTTTATTCTTCTGTAAGCACCCAAAATATAGGTAAAATAGAATACTGTTTTACTCGAAAAATTGTTTATTAGAAATCTGAAATTGAAACTATCCGATTGTTCTTTATATAATTCTAATATTTCTTTCGCTGTTTCCTTGCGAATCTTTCCATCGTGATATTCTCTGATAGTTTGAATTATAGCCTTTGAAATCTCTTCATTAAGATAATTAGTCGCCTGAGTTTTAGAAATGCTTATCGCGTCAAGAAGTTCCTGATCATTAATAACAGTGTTGTGTTTTATGATTCTCTGTTTTTGGTGTAAAATGTGTTGTTCAATATACTTTTCTTTTGCTTCCCCTGCTCTTTCATGAAAACGTATCGCGGATAATATTTCATTGCAATATGCAACATTTCCATATTTAAGCAATTGTATTCCCATGATCCAGTCGGTTGCAATAATGTTCTTTGTAAAACCAATCTTTTTATACAATTCATGGCGGATAACGGCTCCAATAATCCAGTACTCTGAATGGTTATACATTCTTTTGGCAATTTTTGTTTTGTCATATATTCCTGTGGCAAGCTTAGAACTACGTACTATCGAAATTCTTTTACCATGCGCATCGATAATATTACTTTCACAATATGAAAAGGATAGATGCTTGTTTTCTAGCAGTGGTTGAATAGATTTAGCAATGCATTCGGGATAAATGAGATCATCCGAACTTAAAAATGAAATATATTCTCCTTTCGCTTTACTAGCAGAAAAAGTAAAATGATCAATGATGCTTAAATGATGTTCAGGCATTATTATTTTAAGCTTATCATTAGAGTACTCCTGTAATATTTGTTGAGTTTCATTAGTTGAATGATTATTTGAAACAATGATCTCAATGTTACTGTATGTTTGATTTAGAGCACTCTCTAAACTCATTCGTAAATATTCAGATTGCTGATTATAGACTGGTATAATAATACTAACTAATGGTAAACTCATACTGATTTTTTAAATTTTACTTTCATTACAAACGCTCGTAATTCAGGAATAATAATGATATAAATTAATGATATGAAAAGTAATAATAAAATGAAATAAATTATTGAAATATTGGGCATAAACTGAAGTTGAATATATTTAGCTCCGATTGCTAATATGCCTGCACTCATTAATGGCAAAGCAATGTCATTTTTATACCAATTAAATAATTCGCCTTTAAGAAATAATCGATGGAAAATCGGTATAGAAATTAAAACATATCCTGCATTTACAATTAGCCAAACAAAACTTGCTCCTAAAGCACCATGTTTTGTGGTTAGCCAAAATAAAAGGGGAACTAAAACAATAACTGCAATCAAGTTTTGGTAAATAGTAAATCTTGTTTTTCCTTTAGCTAACATATAGAAGTAAGGTGTCCACATCATACAATTGCAAATAGTTCCTGCGGCACATACTCTTAAAATGGGAGCAGTATTCATTGTAAGTACTAGATTTTTTGTCCAATGCATAAGTAGTTCTTCTCCAAAAGCAATTAAAGTAAAACCAATTGGGAATACAAGTATGGCAATCCAGCGGCAGCTTTTATGATATAATGTTATCAGTTCAGTTTCTCTGCTTTGTGCAACCAAAGCAGCTAATTTTGGGAAAATAACCGGTTGCATAGGTGAAATAAGCTGACTTATACCTCCTGCAAGTAAAAATGCTAGATTGTAATAACCAACATACTCCAACAATACTATTTTGCTTACTACAATCTTATCGATTTCCGTTATAAAAAAAGTAATCAATGAAATCCCTGTCATACCTGCTGCAAAACGCCAAATCGTCTTTAGTTGCTCTTTTGAAAATACGGCTCTTTCTTTTGTAATAGATAGTTTTTTCCATACAAAAAAGCGAAGTGAGATAGTCAGTAGAAAAATGATAAGTACCTGCCATAAAAAATAACATTCTATTGTAGGAGCAACTAATTTTAGAATGGCGATAACGCCTACAGCTTTTAAGATAGTAAATATTACATTTATTATTGCATTTGGAATTTGCTTTTCTAGGCCTGTCATAACACCATTATATATGCTGGAAGGGAATTGAAATGCGAAAACCACTCCCATCAGCATCACGGCATTTTCTATTACATCTACTTGAAGATCTTTAGCTTTTACCCAGTACAATGCAATAGGATGTGCAAGTATAATGATAAGGAAGCCTACAAGAAGTCCAATACACCAATATATAATTTCAACAGAAAGAACAAGGTCTTTCATTTCCTTTTCTTTTCCTTGCTGAACTTGTAATATTGCTATTTGTCTGCTTATTGCAGTACTTAATCCAAGGTCAAGTATTGCCAAGGAGCTTGCTAGTGTCGCATAAAAAGCCACCAGCCCATAACTCTCTGCACCAATTATTTTTACGTAAATTGGAACAAAGATTATTCCGACTATTGCAATAGTAATTCTACTGAATAGTGTTATGGATATCTTTGAAATGCTAGATTGGAGATTAAAGCGAGCCAATTTTTTATTTTATACGTTTCAAATAACCATCCGGAGCAACACTAATCATAAGTTTGTTGTTCAACGTTTGATCTATTGTAAAAGAATCATTTTTTTTTAAAAATTCCCATACAGCAGTTTTGGGATTGTTTCCGACATCCCATGGTCTATTCTCAAAAAACTTTTCTGGCATGTCTTCTACAAATGTGTCCAATACTACTAAATAACTGTCTTTACTAACAAGTGGAGAATAAAGTTCAAGTTCTTGTAAAACATGATCATGTGTGTGGTTAGAATCTAGGCAAACCATTATTTTTTTATAATTTTTACTCAACTCTTTTACTTTAGCTACTAATTCAGGATCAATAGAAGAGCCTTCAATCATTGTAATTCTTTTTGCCATTGGATGACTTTCAATTTCTTTACGATTGTGCTCCCGTATGTCTATGTCAATAGCAATTACAATTCTATCTCCACCAAGTAATTCAAGCATGGATGAGCTAAAAATAATAGATCCGCCATGTGCAATGCCTGTTTCAATAATTACATCTGGTTTAATTTCCATAATAATTTCTTGCAAGGCCATAATGTCTTCTGGAAATTGAATAATAGGTCTTCCCATCCATGAAAAATTATACACATAATTTTTTTTCATGCTTTTTTCCACCCATTGTTTTGAAATGTGTTTTAACTCAGTTTCCTTTTCATAAGAGGCAACACGATCATTCACTTCTTTTTTAAATTGTTCTACAGGATTCATAATTGGATAATTTGTGAAATTGTTAATTTGTCTAAAACATACTTAGGCACATATCCTAATTGAGATTGCGCTTTTTTTATTGAAATTATGCTGTGCATTGGCGGTGCACTTTTCTTAAATGAATCTGAAGAAATTTTTAAATAATCCAACCAGTTCTTAATGCTATAGCTTTTTCCACTACAAATATTAAAGATTCCGCTTTGCTTTGATTGTGTTGCACTCAATAGAATACCATCAATTGCATCTTCAATATATACATATCCTTTTGTATCTAATACATTTTGAGTGTGTGTGAATGATTTTTTTTCGATTGCATGCCGGAGCATTAGTTTTAAAAAAGTAGAATCATCTAAGTCAGCTGTTGTGTATTTCCCAAAAAGATTAGATAAACGACAAATAATTACTTTATAGGGACAATTTTTTGAAAAATTTAATGCAACTGATTCGGTTAACATTTTTGTTCCATTGTATACAAAATCGATATCGAGATGGCTTTTTCCTGAAGTTAAAAGAGGGTCAGTTTCCAAAAATTCAACGGTAGAGTCTTTAGTGAATCCATAAATGCGAGATGAACTTAGCAACACAAACGTTCTTTTTATTGTCACATTTTCAAAAATAAATTGGTTGACAGAAAGGTTGGAGCTTACAGTTTCCCATATTTGTGTTTTAAAATCTCCTGTATTTCCAGAGCAGTTAAATACATAATCAAATGTTTGCCCCTTAATGTTTGGCAATGTTGAACGGTTGAATGTGCAAATTTCAAACGCATGCTCCGTGTTTAGTTTTTCAAGCGAAGCAACTAAATTTCTTCCGACATATCCCATGCCGACTACGCCAATTTTTGTATTTTTAAATTTGGAAAAAAGTACAGTATTCATTTATCTAAGTCCTATTTTTTTCTCTGCTTTTTTATAATCCGTCTATTGGATGGTGTAATTTAGGGTTTTTATTTACGATGTATTTTGGACTTACATTGGTGCAAATTTTAAATAAGTTATTATCTATTAAACTTAAATTTTTTATTGCTAGCATGTTGAATCCATGTTTAGGCCCTTCAATATATGTTTCAGAAGATGGGATTAGTTCAATAGGTGTGTTTTTCATATCATAGTTGCCTTGAAAGTCTCTTATTGAAAAAACGGTGTATCCTGTATCTTTTAGAAGTTTTACTATGGGCGTGTTATCCAAACCATTTGACCAATCAACATATAAACTATGAATTTCAAAAACAATATTTGGATAATTATTGTCTTTCTTCAATTGTTGTTGTGCACCGAGAAGAATATTGTATTCAGCTCCTTCAACATCTAGCATAATTAAGTCTACATTTTCAATTGTATTTGCAGAGAGGTACTCATCAATAGTTATAGTGTTTGAGTGGGTTATATCAACTGCTGGAGTGGCAAATGCTAAATCATCAGAGTCAGATAGGTTTAAAAAAGTTTTTGAATCATTCCAAAGCCCTTTTTTTACAGAATTTATATTATTTAAATTATTTAATGCGGCATTTTCGTTTAATATTTCAATTTGCTTGTTATTTAAATCAAATGCATGAACTTTTCCATCGGTATGTTTTATAGAATTAGCTATTGGTATAACTTGATCGCCAAAATAAGCACCTCCTACAATTATATTTTTAGCATTTTTAGATAAATAAATCAATAGTTTTGTTGTTTGTGGTTCCCATGCAAATTCAGGGATCGTTGGTGCCGACATTAAAAACTCTCTTGCAATTTTAGACCCAATTCCTGTATAAAATTTATATTTCAGACCATTGGAAACAGATTTTATTACGAAGTCGTTTTCTTCAAATAATCCATCTACTAAGTGCTTGGTAACCTCTTCGCGAATATTGCCTTCATAGGCTATGTTGGTTTCTACATTTTTTATAAATTCTATAAATTTATTACGAAGGTTTTCATCTTTCCCAATTATTCTAAGCGATTTTTCTATATTTCCCATTTTAAATTGTTATTTTAACTAAATATTTTTAAATTTGGAATAGTTACAACAAACATCCCTCCCCATTCTTTTATATATGCCAATTGTTCTGTGATTTCTTCTTTTATATTCCAAGGCAATATCAATACATAATCTGGTTTTTCAGTTTTTAAACACTCTTCATTCATAACAGGAATATGACTTGCAGGTAAATGTTTCCCTTGCTTGTGCGGATTCGCATCAACAACAAAATTAATTAAATCATTTTTTATTCCACAGTAATTTAACAATGTATTTCCTTTAGCAGCAGCTCCGTAAGCAACAACTTTTTTGCCATTTTTTTTTTGTTCTAACAAAAAAAGCAAGACTTCTGTTTTTATTTTTTCTGCACGCTGTTGAAACCCTTTGTAATAGTCTAATTTGTTTATTCCTTTTTTGATTTCTTTTTCTAATAATCTACTTACGTTGATAGAAATGTTTTGTGTCTTGTTTACTTTGTGTTTTGCGTAAATTCTTAAAGAACCACCATGTGTTGGTAATTCATCTACATCGAATAACTCAAGCTCTGCATTTTCAAAAATTTGTTTTACTGTATAACAAGATAAATATGAAAAGTGTTCGTGATAAATAGTATCAAACTGATTGTGGTCGATCAACTGCATTAAATGAGGAAATTCCATGGTGATAATACCATTCGGTTTCAAAAGTAACTTCATCCCATTTACAAAATCAATAATGTCAGGAACGTGCGCCAAGACATTGTTTCCTAAAAGTAAATCCGCTGTTTGGTTTTTTGCAACAAGATCTTTTGCTAATCGAGTTCCCATAAAATCAATAACACTATCAATTCCTTTTCCTTTTGCTGCGGCTGCTGTATTTGCTGTCGGTTCAATACCAAGTACTGGAATGTTCTTTTCTTTGAAATATTGTAGTAAATAACCATCGTTACTAGCAATTTCAATCACTTGTGATTTGGAGTTGAATCCAAATCGGGCAATCATTAATTCGGCATATTTTTTTGCATGTGCTAACCAACTTGTTGAATAAGATGAAAAATAAACATAACTATTGTCAAAGATGGCATCTGATTTTTTGTATTCATCAATTTGAACCAAAAAACATTTTTCACATACAAACACTTTTAAAGGAAAAAACACTTCAGGTTCATTTAATTGCTCTTTGCTTAGAAACGAATTTGATGCAGGAGAATTTATTAAGTCAATAAATTGATGGGTTACAGTATGTTTGCAAAATCGACAATTCATAATTCGAGTCCTTTAAAATCGTTATTCAACAATGGATGTGATTGGTCTCTTTCTGAAATTTCAATTGGCAGTAGTGGCCAGTTAATGTTTATTTTTTTGTCATCATATTTAATTCCCGCTTCTATTTCAGGTTTATAGAGGGCAGTATGATGATAAATTAACTCACAATGATCACTTAACGTTTGAAAGCCATGTGCAAATCCTTCTGGTATATACATCATTTTTTTATTTTCGGCAGACAATTCAGTGCCAACAGCTTTTAAAAATGTGGGTGAATTTTTTCTTAAATCAATAACTACATCGTGAATTGCACCAACAATGCATCGCACCATTTTAATTTCAGAATAGGGTGGGAGCTGGTAATGCATTCCTCTGATACTGCCTTTTTTGTATGTAACCGAATGATTCAATTGCAACCATTCTTTTTGATGTCCTATTTGTGAAAATTCTTCTTTGCAAAATGTACGCGAAAACGAACCTCTTGAATCCATGCGTGGTTCTAAGCTGATGATGTATGATCCTTTTAATATGGTTTCTTTAAATATCAAGTCCTGAAATTATTCAATTGCGTATAAGTAAATTCTTTTTGTTTTGCAGGAGCTTGTTTATACCAAGCTATTGTGTTTTCTACTGCTTCAATAGGAGTATATCTCGGTTTCCATCCGAGTTTAGTTATTGCTTTGTTAATGTTCAACTGAAGTAAAGTTGCTTCATGTGGCTGATTTTTTAAGCTAAGTGTTTCATATGATCCACTGCCCCAACTTTTGATAGCCACTTCTACAATGTTTTTTACTGTTAAATTGTCGTTAGCAGTTGGGCCAAAATTCCATGCACCAGAAAAGGCCGTGGCATTTTCATGAAGATTTTTTGCCAATAGTAAATAAGCAGATATGGGTTCCAAAACATGTTGCCATGGACGAGTGGCATTTGGGTTTCGCACGTTTATTTTTTCCCCTTTCACTAATGCTTGTATGATATCAGGAATAATTCTGTCTTTACTCCAATCGCCTCCACCAATAACATTACCAGATCGGCAAGTCGCAATTGCTTTTTGATGGAGTGAATAGTTACTTAGATTAAAAAAGGAATTTTGATAGCTATCTGTTATTAATTCTGCAGCTGCTTTACTTGCGCTATAAGGGTCGTGTCCTCCCAAACGATCTTCTTCAGAATATATATGAGTCGTCTCTTGATTTCTGTATACTTTATCTGTGGTAATAATTAGAACCGAACATTTTTTATTTAAATCTCTTAGTGCATCCAAAAGATTAGCTGTTCCCATTGCATTTGTTTCAAAAGTTGTGAGTGGTTCATCGTATGATGCTCGAACCAACGGCTGTGCTGCAAAATGAAAGATAATATCAGGTTGAAATGCAATCAGCTCTTTTTTTATTTTGTCTTTATCACGGATATCTGCATAAACAGAATCGCAAATAGAATTTCCACCAATTATGTTATATATGTCATTTATATTTTTAGGAGGCAATGCATAACCTTTTACAATGGCATTCATGGAATTGAGCCAAGCCAACATCCAAGAGCCTTTAAATCCTGTATGCCCAGTAAGAAAAATTTTTTTATTTAAGTAAAAAGTATTTAAAGTAGCACCTACCATGTTTTCCATGCAGCCTGATTTGTATCCCAAAGGTTTTCTAGTTCCATTTTATCTCGCATCGCATCCATGCATTTCCAAAATCCTTTGTGTTTGTACGTTGCAAGTTGACCATCAGTTGCAATTTTTCCTAATGGTACCATTTCAAATTGAATAGCATTCATATCGCCTTGTAGGTACTCAAATATTTTCGGTTCAAGAACAAAAAAGCCTCCGTTTATCCAAACACCATCACCTTCAGGTTTTTCCTGAAACTTTTGTACTATTCCTTTCTCATCAGATTGAATACTTCCATATCTTCCAGGAAGCTGAACGCTTGTAACAGTTGCTAGTTTGCCATTTTTTTTGTGAAATGCTACCAATCCATTGATGTCAATATTAGCAACACCATCGCCATAAGTCAACATAAAGGTTTCATTTTTTACGTACTTCTCAATTTGCTTGATTCTTCCCGCAGTATTAGTTTCTAGTCCAGTATCTACTAATGTTACCCTAAATGATTCAGAATTTGAAAAGTGCACATCTATTTTATTGTTCCCAACTTCAACAGAAATATCCGAATTGTATAAAAAATAGTTGATAAAATATTCTTTGATAATATGTCCTTTATAACCGCAACAAACAACAAAATCATTATGCCCAAATTGCGCATAAATTTTCATGATATGCCAAATAACTGGCTTTCCGCCAATTTCTACCATTGGCTTTGGTTTTAAATGCGATTCTTCAGAAATACGAGTACCCATACCACCTGCTAAGATGACTACTTTCATTGTTGGAATGTATTAAATATGATTTTATAAAGATAACAAATAGGCAGATATTAGCTTGTTTTTATATGTAAATTTGTTCAATATTTTCAAACTCTGTAACTCGTCTTCGGAACTGCATACCAAAATAAGACAAAGGAAATTCATTTGTTAATTTCTTATTCTATAGAATTTTTGGGTATTAAAGATATTCGGTGTCTGTAGAAAACCCTTAAACACCTGCTCCAATTGAAAAAAATGGTTTTAAAAAGCGGAAAACTCTAATTAAGTGATCATTTTTTTCAAAATTTCAAGATACTTATCTTTATTGGCTATCAACGAAAAATTTGTCTCAACAGTTTGCTTTGCTTCCTTCCCTAATTTTTCTCGTAAAATTTTGTTGTTTATTAAAGTCAAAATTGCATCCCTCCATTCTTCATCGGATTTCACCAACAAGCCATTTTCTTCGGAGGTTATGACTCTAAAGTTGGCACCGATTGCTGTTGCAATGGTTGGAATACCCAATGCCATGTATTGCAATGCTTTTAAACCACTTTTCCCATAAACCCAGGGTTCATCGGGTAAAGGGTATAAGCCAATGTCGATCTTGCTTAAATCGCATACTTCAGTTGCTGCATTCCAAGGGATAGCAGTTATGTTAAGACCCTCAACTTTGAAATCAGGGTCTCCGATCACTAAAAGTTCAAATTCTATTTCTTTTTTCAGATCTATAAGAACTGAATCCAAGAGGTGCAAGAATTTTGATGTGCTGTGGCTTCCGCTCCACCCCAAAACAATTTTGCCTTTTATGTCATAATCCTTTTTAGGGATATAAACATCCGTATTGATAGTGGATGAAATGTCGGTGGTATTTGAGTTGTATTTTCTTGCAAACTCATCCAGCATAGGTGTACATGTTATTACATGGTTTGCTTTTTTCATGAGATAAATTGCTTTTGCTTTACCTTTTAAAAACTTTGATTTTTTATTCGCATCGCTGGTATGTCCTAAAAAGATAAAATCATCAATATCGTACACTATTTTTTTTGCAAACAGAACAAACAACCATTCAAAAAAAGTAAATCCCAGTGGAGTTACCCATAAGTGAACGTATACCACATCGTATTTTCTGATAGTGATTAAATCTTTTATTCTGCGGAGATAGCCTAATAAAGTATAAAATCCTTTTAGAAAAAAATTTCCTTCGTTATAAATAATTTTCCAAAAATGTTCATCTACAAAGGAGCTTGTTGTGATTTCAAATCCTTCGTTTTTTATGAATGAATAGTATTGCTCATATTTTAAACGCTGACTGGGAGCCTTATCAAAAGGATAGGGCGACAAGAAAAGAATTTTTTTCTGAGCGGTTTGCGACATTGAAATTAGTTTAGTAATCGGAGATAAATTTTTTTATACTTTTCTATTCCATCATTTAAATCGTAATATCTTTTTGAAAGTTCTCTTATCTCACTTGGAGAATAAGTGGAGAAATATTTTGGTAAATGTTCTAAAGCAGTTAAATACGATTCATTAGAAAAATCATTAATCAGCAATCCTCCTTTTGTGTTTACAATAATATCGTCAACGTCTCCAATTTTTCTATTGCATATAACAGGGATTCCCATTGCCAAAAGCTCTCCTAGCTTTGTTGGAGAGCTGGATTTTTTAGAATAGGCGGGTTTGATAAAAGATAAACTGATGTTGGAAGCCTTAATGAATTTTGGAACATCTTTCCTTTTAGCGTTCACAATTTTTATATCTGTAATTGATATTCCTTTTTGTTTTACAGAAGAAAGTATTGTTGCCTCTTCACCATTGCTTACAAATAAAAATTTCGCATCCGAATAATTAGTCTTGATAATTTTAAAAAAGTCAAGCATTTCATTTAGCATGTACCATGTCCCAATTGAACCTAAATAGCTGACAACAAAATCATTTTCATGAAAACCTAAATCTGATTTGGAAACAGCTTGTTCTTCCGCTGTTTGCAGTGAAAACAAGTCATAGTCGGCACAACAAGGAATCACATCAATGGGTGCGTTTTTGTAACTTGACCACTTTTGCATTTCCTGTTTTCCATTTTCTGTTAACGACACAATTGTGTCAGCTGCTCCAATATAATTTGCTTCTTTTTTTTTGTAAATTTTATAGGCTTGTTTGTAGATTGGATTTTTTAAATTCCACAAGCCTCCATCTACACGCTCATCCACCCAGAAACCTCGGATGTCAAATAAAAATTTTATTCCAAATTTCTTTTTTAAATAATAGCCAATTGCAGCAGCAACGTAACTCCGACAATGTACTAATGAGAAGTTATTGAATTTGTGTAAGCGAACGGCTGTGCGTTTAATTTTATTTAAATCGTAAAATTTGGATAAAATGGGAGGAGAGGAAGTAAAAAAAACATGTTCCCATTTTATGCTATTTGTTTTTAATAAATTGGCAATAAATTCACCTTGAACTTCAAATTTGTCTTTTTTTTCACAACTTAACAACGTTATGGTATAACCAGCTTTGCTCAAACCAATAAGATAGGGGATAACTTGCGACTGGCCCAAAGGGTCGGTCATTCCATCATACGAAATATATAGAATATGCTTGTTCAATGTCTGTTTAATACACAAAGATAGTAAGGTAGAAGAAATAGCAATCAAATAACTACTTTTGTATTCAAATCAAGAATATGGAACTCGTCTTCGCAACAGCCAATCAAAATAAAGCCAAAGAAATTCAATCTTTAATTCCAGATTCTATAGAAATTTTGAGTCTTAATGACATTCATTGTCTAGAAGAAATCCCTGAAACACAAGCTACAATTGAAGGAAATGCCTCGCAAAAAGCCTTTTATGTGTATGAAAAATACCAGCAAAACTGTTTTGCGGATGATACAGGCTTGGAGATAGAAGCGTTGAATGGTCAGCCGGGTGTGTTTTCAGCCCGATATGCTGGTGAGGCAAAAAATGCCAATGATAATATGGATAAAGTGCTGTTAGAATTGAAGGGAATAGATAATCGCAAGGCGCGTTTTAAAACAGTTATCTCATTGGTAATCAACGGAGAAGAGTTGCAGTTTGAAGGCATAGTCGATGGAACAATTCTAATTGAAAAGCGGGGTGGAAGTGGATTTGGTTACGATCCGATATTTTTACCTGATGGTAGTAGCAAATCCTTTGCAGAAATGGAATTAGCTGAAAAAAATAAAAACTCTCATAGGGCTGCTGCTGTTAAGAAATTGGTAGAATATTTAATTAAGTTAAAGTTTTAGAAGAAGCACTTTCAAGTTCCCTTCTCCTTTTCGAGTAGAGGGGCTAGGGGAGAGGTCGCGGTTAATAAACTTGTTGAATACTTGAAGTCATCGGCTTGAAATAGCCCATCCTTAAGCTTAAATTTGTGGGATATGAAAATCAAAATAGGAATCATTTTTGGAGGTTTTTCAAAAGAGCGTGAAATATCATTTGCGGGCGGTAGAACTGTTTACGATAATCTCAATAAATCATTGTTTGAAGCTGTTCCTGTTTTTGTTGACAGTTTCGGAAATTTTGTTTTACTAAACTGGGAATTTGTTTACAAAGGCAGTATCCGCGATTTTTATCCGCCTACGGAGTTTATCCCAACTAAAGAGGGGGATTTTCAAATTTATGCTGAGCAAATTGGAAAGCTATCAGAGGAGCAACAGCTCGAAATGATAAATAAAATAGGAAAGAAGCTTGAGCCGAATGAATTAAAATCACATTTCGATTTTGCTTTTTTATGTTTACACGGATCATATGGAGAAGATGGGAAAATTCAAGGATTGTTTGAATACCTTGGTATCCCTTATTCCGGCTCCGGAATATTGCCTTCAGCTATCGGTATTGATAAAAGCGTTCAAAAACGATTGATGGTGAATGCAGGATTTAACAGTCCAAAATTTTTCACCATCGATAGAAACGATTGGATAAATGGAAAACTAAAAGACCCATTTGAAAAAGCAAAAACAGAAATGGGATTGCCATTAGTTATAAAACCAGCGAATCAAGGTTCTTCAATTGGAATCAGTATTTTACATGAAGATGATAATTTCAAATTCATGGAAGCTGTTGAAAAAGCATTGTTTACTAAATGGCAAGATGCGGCTGAATGGAAAAAGTTAAGTGCTGAAGAAAAAAATGCTTTTGTAAGAACACTTGCTGATATCCGCGAAGGAATTGGAATGCCGGTGCAAGTTCAAAGTTCAAAGTTGAAAGTTGAAAGTATTATTTATCATCCTCAAGATCTTATTACTTATTTAGATAAAATTTTTGAAACTGAAACAGAAGGAGTAATACTTGCCGCATTGGATGGTGAAAGTACAGTTTTGATAGAAGGATTTATTGAAGGAAAAGAATTTTCTTGTATTGTTGTGCAGGACACGGACTCCCTTCCCTTTGGGGAGGGCAGGGGTGGGGCCATCGCTCTTCCACCTACAGAGATTAGAAAAGGAAAAGAATTGTTTGACTACCGTTCTAAATATTTGCCAGGATTGTCACGTAAAATTACTCCAATCGATATTCCGAACGAACAAATTCAAGCCATCCGAAAAGAATGTGAACGATTATTTTATGAATTGAAATTTGATGTGTATGCACGTATTGATGGTTTTATTTCTAAAGAAGGAAAAGTTTTTTTGAATGATCCGAATACCACTTCAGGAATGATGCCTTCATCTTTTTTCTTTCATCAAGCCGCGGAAATAGGTTTAAATCCTTCTCAGTTTCTGACCTATATTATCAGAACATCCTTGGCACAGCGAGTGCTTGCAACAAAGAATAGCGGAGTTTTTGATGCTTTGTTAAATAAATTGGATGCCGATATTATTGAAGACCAAAATTTAATAACTCAAAAAATAAAAGTAGCTGTAATTCTTGGCGGATATTCTTCTGAACGACACATTTCTGTTGAAAGCGGAAGAAACATTTATGAAAAATTAGCTTCATCTGCCAAGTATGAACCCATTCCTGTTTTCCTCACAGGAAGCAACGAAGAACATATCATGTATCAGATTCCTGTAAATATTTTGTTGAAGGACAATGCAGATGATATAAAAGATAAAATCGATAATTATAAAATTCACGAATTAGTAAAACAAATTATATCTGAAAGTGCTGCTATCACAACCAAATACTCTAACATAGATAATTTGGCGAAACCAACTCGTATCACGTATGATGATTTAGCAAAAATGGTTGATTGTGTTTTTATTGCACTACATGGCCGTCCGGGTGAAGATGGTGCAGTACAAGCGAACTTAGAGCGAGTTGGTTTGCCATATAACGGCTCAGGAGTTGAGAGTTCACAAATCACTATTGATAAATATCGAACCAACGAAATTTTAAAACAAAATGGTTTTCTTGTTGCTGAGCATATACTGGTAACAGAAGTCGATTGGAATGCAGATCATGCAAAAGTATTGACTACCATAAAAGATAAAATTCAGTATCCATTTATTGCAAAACCAGTGGATGATGGTTGTTCGTCAGCAGTTAAAAAAATAAAAACTCCAAAAGAATTTGAAGCATTTGCAAAATTGATTTTCAGAAAACAAGAAGCATTGGATGAAGCTGCAGCAAAAGTGCTGCACATTAAAGATAAAGAAGAGTTTCCTCAGAAACCGGTTATCCTTGTTGAAGAATTGATTTCTAAAAGAGATGCAAAACATTTTATTGAAATCACAGGTGGAATGCTTACAAAATATGATGCCAACGGGAATGTAGAATATGAAGTTTTTGAAGCATCGGAAGCATTAAGTGAAGGAGAAGTATTGTCTTTGGAAGAAAAATTTTTAGCCGGACAAGGTCAGAACATTACTCCGGCAAGATATTCTAAGGATGCAAAAGAACGTCAGCAAATATCGGAAAAGGTAAAAGAAACGTTGGGAGCAGCAGCAAAATTGTTGAACATTAATGGTTATACACGTATTGATGCCTTTGTAAGGATATACAATGACCTCACCCCAGCCCTCTCCAAGGGAGAGGAAGTTAAAGTGGATGTTGTTTTTATTGAAGTGAATTCTTTGCCCGGAATGACACCAGCCACCTGCATTTTCCATCAAACAGCTATCAATGGTTATAAACCATACGATTTTATTGATCGTATTTTGGATTTTGGTTTTCAAAAACGAAAAATGCTGGCGAAATAGTTATCTAATTTTGGGCTAAAATTGTGTGCGGTCACCCAGAGCGGAGTCGAAGGGTGTGCGTGAGAATTAAAAACTCCAATTTCTTTATGAAGACACTATATGTTTATATTCTGACGTGTTCAGATAGTTCTTTTTATATTGGAGTTACCAACGATTTAGAAATGAGATTTGAGCAACATATTCAGGGAATTAATCGAAATTGTTACACTTTTCAAGAAGGCCATTGGAGATAGTTTTTTATGAATTATTTAATGATCCTTTATCCGCTATAGCATTTGAGAAGAAGTTGAAAGGTTGGAGCAAAAAGAAAAAACAAGCCTTAATTAATAGTGATTGGGCTAAACTTAAAGATTTGGCCATTTGCAAGAATCATTCACATTTTAAGAATGTTATCGTTTCCACTCCCTTCGACTCCGCTCAGGGTGACACAATAATTGAGGTACGTGAATAAGTTTAATCATTCTGAATAGTAATTTTCGTCTCTAAAAATGCAATTTACCTACCTTTCTTTCGTTTCCTTAAAATTCGTACATTCGTAATCTAATTTTGTTTGCAAACATATATGTTCAAAGGCTTATTCCAATTTATCAAGAGTAAAACATTTCTCATACATTTGGCAATTTACATTGTGTCATTTACATTTATTATGTGGTTGGTTTTTTCTTGGTTAAAATCTACAACTAATCATGGCGAAGTAGTGGTAGTTCCCGATTTTTCTGGTCTTGGGTTGAAAGAATTAGACAAGTTTGTGACGGATAAAAATTTGAAGTATTTGGTAATAGATTCTATTTACGATACGAAAGCTAAAAAAGGTGTAGTTGTAAAACAGGAGCCGGAAGCCAATGCAGAAGTCAAAGAAGGAAGAACCATTTATTTATATGTGACTTCTATTTTGCCACCGAGTATTCTGATGCCAAAGTTGAGAGATTGTTCGTTGCGACAAGCAGCTTCTATGATCACAACTTTTGGTTTGAAATTAGGACGTACGGATTATAAAGCGGATCAATGTGCGAATTGTGTATTGGAACAACTGGTGAAAGGCAAAAAAATTGAACCGGGTGCTATTATTCCAAAAGGAACCATCATCGATTTAATTGTTGGAAAAGGTTTAAGTGATGAAGAAGTGGGTGTTCCTTGTTTGTATGGTTTATCTAGAAAAGAAGCTATTGAAAGGTTAACGGAATCGTCTTTGAGTGTTGGCTCCGTTGTTTTTGATATACCCAAAGACTCTACAAGTGGAAGAGTTTACCGACAAATTCCTTCTTGCGGAAAAGAAACAAGGATTAACATGGGCGGAACAATTGATTTATATTTTACAAGTGATAAGAATAAACTTTTGGCAATGCCAGATACTACAAGTGCTAAAGACGATGATGAGAATTTCGATATATAAAATTTGTTTCCTGCTTACTTTTGTCTTTCTCTGTAACTTAGGTTTTTCTCAAGGTTTAGTAGAGCAGGATTTAACCACCAATGCAGTTATAGCTAAAAAGTACAATGAATTAAAAGGGAAGTTAAGAACTCCATTTGTTTTAGATACAATTAGCTTGGGCGTAACCGGTTTTTTAGATGATTTTTCTTACTCAAGTTATTATCCGGATACAAATCTTTGGCTGGATAATAAAGTATACATCAACCGAACCTTTGCTAAATCTCCAATTACTATTGGTGTTGCAACATTTGAAGGATTAGATGAAACGGGCTATCCATACGATTTTACAGCTGGTCCCACCACTTCAGTAGTTGCGGATTATTTGACTTCTAAACCCATAGATTTAGGATTACCTTTAACAGCAAACGATTCTATCTATTTGAGTTTTTATTATCAACCTCAAGGAAACGGAAATGCTCCCGAAAGTCAGGATTCACTCGTACTTCAATTTAAACACTCCGTTTCCGGTTGGAAAAATATAAGAGCAATTAAGGGAAGCACGCTTGCAACAAACGATAGTTCTTGGACTTTAGTGATGATTAAAATCACAGATACAGCTTACTTAAAAGATGATTTTCAATTCCGATTTTATAATAGAGCAACCATAAGTGGAAATACAGATCATTGGAATATTGATTACGTGTATTTAAATGAAAACAGAAGCTTTGATGACACTGTTTATAATGATGTTTCTTATGTTTATAATGGAACTTCTTTGCTCAAAAATTTCAGGGAAATGCCTTGGAGACAATTTAAAAAATCAGAATTAAGAGACTCTGTAGATAATTTAATTCGATACAATAACCTAGCTTCTTCACCAACCGTTACTGTTTCATACGGACACGATATCACAGATGTTGTTCCCACACTTTTATCCAGTTTTACTGCAGGATCATCCATTGCCTTGTATCCATTTGCAAATACAAATACTTATACAGCTTGTGATTTTGAACCATTTTGTTTAAGAAAAATTAAAGTAGACACTGCTGTATTTCCTTCTACTTTGTTTGCACCTTGGAGGTTTACTATGAAACAATTTATTGGAGCGTCTAATATAAATTCTCAGAACGATACATTAGTAAGCGAACAGAATTTCTATAATCATTATGCATATGATGATGGAACAGCAGAAAATTCATTTGGTTTGAGCACTCTGTACGGACAGTTAGCAGAAAAATTCACATTGAATGTTGGAGATTCTTTACAATATGTAGATATTTACTTTAATCCATTTTTAGTGAATGCCTCTATTTATACTTTTAATTTGCAAGTTTGGGGTGAAGGAGCTGGTTATCCCGGCCCCATATTGTATACAGGTACGAATGTAGAAAGTCCAGATTACAGCCAAGTTCAACACAATCAATTTATCAGATACAAATTGGATGCTCCTTTGTACTTGGGAGCAGGAACAACGTTTTATGTTGGTTTTACGCAAAACACTAATCAGTTTTTATATATAGGTGTAGATAAAAATACCAATACGCAAAATAAAATATTTTATAATGTTTCAGGTGCTTGGAATACATCTCCTTTTGTTGGTTCATTGATGATGCATCCTGTTTTTGGTAAATATTCTGATTTTGTTGCTGGTGTTGATGATGTAGAAATAGAAAAAAATAAGTTGACTGTATATCCGAACCCAGCTAACGATGGTTTGTATGTTTGCAATGCTATCAATTTACAAAAAATATCTTTTTCAATTATTGATTTGTTAGGAAAAACGATTATCAGCAAAAATATGGATGTTGATTACATTGATATTTCAATGTTAGAAAATGGTGTATATTTTATTCAGTTAAGCACTGGAAATAAAATCACGACAACAAAGTTCATTAAAGTAAAACAATAAATTTTTATATCCTGATGATTGACGAAGAAATAGACGCTGCTGAAGATAGCGAAGATCAGGAATTGTACGAACATCTCCGAATAGTTGTAGATAAAGGACAAGGTTTGTTACGCATTGATAAATTTATAATGAATCGCACAGAAAATGCAACTCGTTCTAAAATTCAACAAGCTGCCGAAAATGGAAACATACTTGTCAATGAAAAAGTTGTAAAATCGAATTACAAAGTAAAACCTAACGATGTAATTACTGTAGTTTTTGCTCACCCTCCTCGCGACTTAGAGTTGATTCCTGAAAATATTCCAATCAACATCGTTTATGAAGACGATGATCTTGTTATTGTAAATAAAAACCCTGGAATGGTTGTTCATCCGGGTTACGGAAATTATACAGGGACGCTTGTAAATGCCTTGATTTATCATTTTAATCAATTGCCGGTAAGCAATTATGCGGGAACAGTTGAAACAACTAAGAAATCGAAAGAACAGGCGATACTCCGTCCTGGTTTGGTGCACCGTATAGACAAAAACACTAGTGGAATAATGGTAGTTGCGAAAAGCGAAGTTGCTATGGTGAAATTAGCAAAAGATTTTTTTGATAGAAATTTAGACAGAATTTATTATGCTTTGGTGTGGGGTGATTTTGTTGAGGATGAAGGTACTGTAACCGGAAATGTTGGAAGGCACTTAAAAGATAGAAAAAGAATGGATGTTTTTCCGCCAGATAGTGAAGAAGGCAAGCATGCTGTAACACATTATAAAGTGTTAGAGAGGTTTGGTTATGTTACTTTAATTCAATGCAAATTAGAAACAGGACGTACGCACCAAATTCGTGTGCACATGAAATCTATTGGTCATTCTTTATTTAATGATGAAACGTATGGAGGCGATAGAATACTAAAAGGAACAACCTTTGCAAAATACAAACAGTTTGTAGATAATTGTTTTGCAATTTTACCTCGTCATGCTTTACATGCTAAATCTTTAGGTTTTAATCATCCCGTAACAGGAAAATATATTCACTTCGATTCAGAATTACCGGATGATATGCAAGCAGCAATTAATAAATGGAGAGGCTATTCCGTTTCAATGGCCATTGAAGAATAAATTACTTCTTTAATTTATCTTTAAAAACCTTTTTGAATTTTTCTACTTTTGGTTGAATTACAAATTGGCAATAAGATTCAGAGCCATTCTGATTAAAATAGTTTTGATGATAATCGTCCGCCTTATAAAATGGCCCAATCGCGCTAATTTCTGTCACAACTGGTTTTGTCCATGCACCAGAGGCATTTAATTGCTTTTTATAACTTTCAGCTAAAAGCTTTTGCTCTTCATTGTGGTAATAAATGACCGAACGGTATTGAGTTCCAACATCGTTTCCTTGACGGTTTAATTGTGTAGGGTCATGTGATTGCCAGAATGCAGCCAACAATTCATCATACGTAATTTTTTTAGGGTCATAAACGATCTGGCACACTTCTGCGTGACCGGTTGTGCCGTTACAGACTTCACGATAAGCAGGATTTTTAACTGTACCACCTGAAAATCCAGATGAAACGGATTGAACTCCATCTAATATTTGAAATTGAGCTTCTACGCACCAAAAGCATCCTGCTCCGAAAGTTGCTGTATCCATACTTGAGTTTGATTGGTTATTAGTAATAACAATTTGCTTTTCAGCTTTGATATTCTGTTTGCAGGAAACAAGAATAATACTTAAGAAAAGAAATATAATTTGTTTGTTCATGTGAATAGATACGTAAAAACAAAAAAAGAGGTTTTTTAGAACCTCTTTTTTTTAGAAAATATTATTTTTTAGGTGGAGTTGCAGGTGGAGCAGTGGTAGAACTAGCTGATTTTCGCTTGTTTTTCTTAGGTACTCCCTGTTCTGATATCGCCATTCTGGTTCCGCTAGAAGTATCTGATTTTGATTCAGATTTCGAAGCAGCAGGCGCAGGAGTTGATTTTACCGGTTCTTGTTTGGTTGTTTTAGCCGGTTCTTGTTTGGCATCCTTAGCATCAGCTTTAGGCGTCTCTAACTTATCTGCAGTTGTAGCAGCATCTGTTTTTATTTGTTCTTGTGCCATTAAAGAAGAACTAAGAGCAATTCCGGCAGTTAAGAAAGTAAGTTTTAGTATATTTTTCATTTTTTTATGTTTTTATGTTTTTATTAGTATGGTTAAGACAAAGATAATGCCATTATAAGTATTTATTATAATTAGTTCTTTAAAAGTTCCAATGCCTCCTGAATAGTGATGTATTCACCATTAAAGAATGCCAAGATAAACGCATCATCAATACCGATATTCTTAATGAGGTTCTCTTTTGAAGCCTGAGCAGATGCATAATCAGCAAAAGGACCGACACTATATCTGTTTAAGCCGGTTGGAGTTGTTTCTTTTGAAACTCCTTTTATTTTTTCAAATTTTGCCAGTTTATCAGCAGGTGGTTCGCTTTTGAAAACACCAACTTGTACTTTAAAAGTGACTAACTTCTTATTCACGGCATTTACTTCCGAGTTATCCGACCCGGATTCATCAATATCTTCCTTTTTTTGAGGAGTAGCGCCTGCGTCTTTTAAAGAAACACGTTTGCCATCTTTGTAAGCTGTGATAAATGCGCCCTGATATCCTTTTAAAAGAAGGTTAACCTTGTGTTTAGCAGCATCTTCAACAGTAGAAAATGAACCACTCATGTATTTGTATAAACCATCGTCAGTTTTGATTTCAATTAAATCATTAATGTCTTTAAATACATTTTTTGATAAACGGTTTTTATAAGCTCCTAACTGAACTCTTATAACTACAGCTCCACCAGTAGAGGTTGAGTTTGTATTAGCGTTTGTATTCGTATTTGTAGTGTTTGTATTTGAATTTGTATTGTTAGTTGTGTTGTTAGTGTTAGTGTTTGTGTTAGTGTTTGTGTTCGAATTGGTATTAGTATTGTTTGAATTAGTATTATTTGCTGTATTATTGCCATTCGTATTGTTTGAATTACTTGTATTGTTGCCATTTTTAGGATTTGTTGCGCTATAGGCTGGGGCATCGTAAAACTTGCCACCCTGTTTGTAAACAACCTTGGCATTTGTCAACCCTTCATCAATCAATTGTTTTTTACGCAGCTCAGCATCTAATAAATTGTTGAATTTACCGGCTGTATAAATGGTAGTAGAATCATCTATATTAGTACTTGAAATATCACCAATACTTAAAAATTTAGTCATTAGCTCAGGTGGAAGTCCCTTTTTAAATGTTCCAACATCAACGCTGTATTCTTTTTGATAAAGAGTGTTATACACTTCTTTTCCGTTATGATCGTGTCTAACAACAGTTGCAAATGCACCTGTTGAATCCATATAAAATCTATATTGATAATCAATAATAGAATCGTTTAATTGTACACCTTTTACATCAACAAATGAGTCCTTAGGAGAATCTAATTCATCATCTTTAAAGTTTGGTACTTCATCATGGTCATCATCTAAAGGACAACCTTTTAAATCTACTGGAACGCCTTCTGGTGTACCTTGGCAGGAATCATTCGCATCACTAACTCCATCTTTGTCTAAATCGGACAAATCAAGTGCAAAGAAGTCAATATCTTTGAAATAATCTTCATCTACTTCATCCGCTCTCTTTTCTTTCATTCCGAAGTTGTAGTGAACAGAAAACGAACTCATCATAAATTTATCGTTACTCTTTTTCCCTGTTCTGTTTCCTAAACTTTCATTGGACACTCCATCGATATAATCTGTTAAAGTGAAATGCATCGTAGCACCTACCTTAAATGTCCAATAATCATTTATTTTAAAAAGTGCACCGGCTCCAACAGGAATGGCCCAGCTACGTTCCGCATATTTTCCAAAACCATCAATATTCAATTCACGAATATCTGATTCATAGGTGTAATCTCTTTTAACTTCCACGGCCATAAATGCATTGGGTGCACTTTCGTCAATGTTTCTAGTGGAACCATCTGACCAATAAAAATATTTATTACCGTACTGGTCATATAAGTCGGTTTTAGAAAGAAACTCAAACGATTCAATTCCAATTGAAATGTAGGGACTCGCATCTCTTTTTTTAGGAAGAAAATGGTCGAAATTATAGGTTAGATTTATCCCTCCAGCACGAATTTGAGACTCAAAATTCAAATTTCTGTTGTTGGGCGCATTGCGTTCGTTTGCTCCCAGTTTGCCGAATAACACATAGAAATTAAATTGTAAATAGTCATTTAAACGCTGGGATACATTGAGGTCATAGCCAATCCGACTAACCATCGGAGCCTGGAAGTTCTTGTTGTATAAATCACCATAAAAGGAAAACATTCCTGTACCTAAACCCAGTGCAGGTTTAAAAACAAAACCTTCTTCCAGCTTTTTCTCCCTCGTTTCGGAAGGGGCAGAAGTACTGTCAGAAAGTGATTTTTCAGCCGTTTGGGAATACAAAACGGATGTTAATAGTAAGAATAATAGAGTAGTTTTTATTCCTTTATTCATAATTGCAAATATAAGACAAAAAACTCAATCTAACCGCGATTAGATTGAGTTTTTAGGACTGTTGAACCTGATTATCTATACCATTTTTGGCTGGAAATCATCAATGCTTCTTGAACGGTAATGCGCTTACCACTATTGTATGCAGTTACAAATGGACCTGCAACACCTTTGTTTCTAATTGTTTCTCTTGAATCTCTTGCTTCTTTATAATCGTTGTGAGAACCTACCGTGTATTTTGTAAATCCGTTTGCCATTTCTGTACTAACGGTGGAGTTAATATTATATCTGGCTGCTAAAGAACTTGCGTCAACAGCTTTGTAAAGAGCCATAATCTGTACTTTATAGTTTACATTTCCTTGTGGAGTTGGAATGGTGTTGTTCAAAGTATTATTTGTAGATGTTGTGTTAGTGTTATTTGTGGCTGTTGTATTTGTATTGTTAGTAGCTGTGGTATTAGTCGTATTGGTTGTATTTACAGGATCTGTAGTCGTATTTGTATTAGTTGTATTTGTGTTGGTCACAACAGCACCACCACCAATATTAACAGTAGTAGTAGGCAAAATATATTTTTTTGTCTCGTCATTTTCAATGTAAGAGAAAATGCCATCAATATTTTGTGACCCGGTTGCTCCTGAAGGAACAGCTACTTTATAGGAAACTCGGAATTCGGTTTGTGACGGCATAGATACCCAAACAAATTTCACTTTTTGTGTTGCACCATCAAAACTAAAGGATGCACCATTTAAATCTCCAGCAGTGGCAGTAAATCCTGCGGGTAATGTTTCCATTAGTTTTGCAAACCCTGTTACATTCCCTTTATTAATCATGATTTCTACAGTAAAATCTGTACCTACATTTCCAACGGTTCTTGAGCAAACAACTGAAGAAGGCTCTGTATTATTAGGAGTTGAAGTAGTAGGTGTGGTAGGTTCAACTGTTTTTACAGGTTCCGTTGTGGTTGTTGTGCTATTAACAATAGGTTCTGTTGTAGTTGTGTTGTTTGTTACTACAGGTTCTGTAGTAGTTGTGGTAGGTTCAACTGTTTTTACAGGTTCCGTTGTGGTTGGTTCAGCAGTAGTGGTTGGTTCAGTAGTAGTGGTTGTGTTTGTCGCAATTGGTTGTGAAGCTTTATCGCCAACTGTAATAGTTGATGGAGCAATATCTATCGCTTGCTTAACATTGTCGGAAACATAAGAAAATTTACCTGCTATTATTTTATCTCCGCTTATTCCAGCGGCTACTTTCACTTTGTATTTAATTTTAAATTCTTTATCGGAAGGTAAAGACATCCAAATAAACTTCACTGCTTGATTTGTAAATGTGAAAGAGGCTCCGTTATTATCATCCTGAACAGCTGTAAATCCTTCTGGTAAATCTTGTTGCAATTTTGCAAATCCACCTACAGACCCTTTATTAATAACTAGTTCTACGGTAAACTCACTATCAGGTTTAACTGATGATGGAATGTTTTGAGTAACAGTAATACCATCAGCAAAGAAAAACTGATATATCAACAATGCGATAGTGTTGAATAAAAGAGCTGCGTATTTTAACATAAGTATTAGAATTAAGTTTTAATTATTTTATTACTGTTCAAAGAAAAAGTCAATTAAGTCGTTTAATTTTTCTACGGAAAAATTTGAATCGCCTTCAAAAAACATATCGATAGCATTTGCAATTTCATCTGCTGAAATAAAGCCATCATTGTTTATATCTGCTGGTTTTAGTGCGTATGGAATATTGTTGGTTGCATTTGGGTTTGTTTTTCTTGCCTCAGTAGATTTAGCTTCTACATCTTTTAGGTAAGTTAAGCTTGGATTTTCATTAAATAGCTGACTTCTTTCTGTTGCAAGTGAATCAAATTTACTTTGATTATCGGCCAACATTTTATCGGTTTGAGTGATACCATTAACATCAACAACAGAACCTTGTTTTGTCATTAGCTCTTTGTCTTTGTAATCAGGTACACCATCTTCATCATTATCATCAGGACAACCACGTCCGTTCACTTTTACGCCTTTTGGTGTTCCGGGACATCTGTCGTCACCATCATTTACCCCATCTTCATCGGTATCTAATTTATCTAATGCAGAAAAGTCTATTGAGTTATAAATAGGATTGCTATCATCTTGTTCTTTTCCGAATGTGTATTGTAAGGAGACATTAGCAAAAATATATTTATCATTTTTACCTTCTTTGAAATTATCAACCCAATCAGAAAGGCTCAAATAATAAGTAGCACCAACATTTACAGAAAGATTGCGCAATACTTTTAAATTAAATCCAACACCAATAGGAATAGCAAGTGTTCCTCTTTGATAATTAGTAGTTGAATCGGTTAATTGTGTTTCATAGGTGTAATCTCTTTGGATAATAGAAGCACCAGGAGCCAGAGGATCTGCTTCAGCAATATCGCGAATGGTTCCATCACTCCAATAATTGTAGGTGCTGTCATTCTTGTCTTTTAAATCACCATGTGCATCAAATTTCAAATATCCGATACCTGCAAATATATAAGGAGCAAAAACGCTGTTTCTTTTGAATATTAAATCATTATCAAAATGAAGTACAAGATTTAAATCGCCCTGCATGATGGTTGTTTCGAAATTCAAATTTCTTTCTTTACTTCTTTCGCTATCTGCAAGTTTTCCATAGATACCATTTAAAGAAACACCAATGTATTTTCCAACCCGTTGTTCTACTGTTAAATTATAACCGACTCTGATTCTACTAAAAGAACTGAGGTTTGCACCATTGCCAACATCTCCGTTAAAAGACAATATCCCTGCACCTAAAGCTACTGAAGGTAGTTGCTTTGCTTTTTCGCTTTTTTGTGCATAAACACAAGCATTTCCAGTAAGCAATAATACAATCAGTAGTGTTTTTTTGTTTTTCATATTAGTGCGTTTAGTAATGCATACCAAAACCTATTCTAATAAAATATAATGTTTTCAAGCGTTTTAATATTGAATTGAACAAAACTATTGTAGTTTGAACAGCATTTCAAGGACTACAGGTTGTAATTACAAACATAAGTTTGTTAATAACCGATTAATAGCCTTCTCTTGATCAAGAAAGTTTTTTGTGTTTAAAAATTCCGCCTTCATCTTTTAAATAAGGCATTTTGGAGGTGTGAGGCTTGGTGTGCGATAAGAAATCAGCAAGGTTATGAACATTTGCTTTTTAATAAACAGGTGTTGTGATTCAGTGGAGATTAATTTGAACGAGTTGGGAACTCATGAATTTTGGCATTATACCAAAATCCAATTGTGTTGTTGTATTTAAAAACAGGGAGGTCGAACTTCAATTCCATTGTATAAGGTTTTTGTACATAAAAATCATCATATACTTTCCCTTTATAAAAATATTTCGGTTGATTGATGTTGTCGTAAAAAAGTATTCCGTTTTCACCAGCGATGATGCTCTGTTGGTTAACAAGCGGCTGTGAATAAATCTCCCCTCGATAAACAATTTTTAATTCAGAATTATAAGAATAATAAAAAACGTTTCCTTTCCCGGAAAAATAATCAGGACTACGGGAGTCAATTTTTGTAATAGCTCCATCATAAAAAATGTAAAAATTATCTTTTGCATCTACATACGCTACCAAATCATTAATAACAAGGTATTCTTTTATAATTTCTTTACTTATGATTTTGAACGAACCTTTATAAAAAACATTGAATGTGCTTTTGTATTCATCTATAAATGCGACAATATTATGTCCGCATTCATAACTGGTCACTCGATTATTGTCGGAAGTATAGATTTCGCCTTTAAAATAAACCTTTAAATCATTATTTAAATCATTAAAGGCCATAATGTTGTTATTGATCTTATAATCATTAATAACACTTGAGTTTGTTGCTTTAATAATTGTTTTTGTTTGACCATCTGTATAAGCCACATAATCTAAGCTGGGTAATGCTTGCCATATAATGATAGAATCACTCGCAAAAAAAGCATCTGCTCTTTTAGCAAGTTGTTTCGTTTCTCCTTTCTCACAAAGCATCAAACGTTCTTGCATTTTATAAACTAAAGCAGGTGCAGTAGCAACTACTTTGTTAGGAAAATTCTCTTCCAAAACTTGGCTGTAGCCATTGTAATAATAAACAAAACTTAGTTTTGAGTCGGTATAAGCAACATAGTCGTTCCCCGAATAAATATCTGTGACTTTATTGAACTCTGCTTTTCGTTCAATCCCTTTGTCGAAAACATAAAAGGCGTTAGTGTAATCATGATAATAACCTTGTCCGTTTTGTGAGAACGAAAGCGAAATTTTTACACAGAGAAGAATTGAAAACCAATAGTTCATGAACTAGAAATTTGGTTTTAATAAATACTTAGAATAAAATTCATTGATTATTGAAACAGCTTCATCCGCAGTCTCAACAATTTTAAATAATTCCAAATCTTTTTCGCTGATATTGTTTTCTTCAAGTAGCATTGTTTGTTTCACCCAGTTTAACAAGCCTTCCCAATATTTTTTTCCAACCAATACAATAGGGAAGTGAGCAACTTTATTTGTTTGAATTAAAGTAATGGCTTCAAATAACTCATCCAATGTGCCAAATCCGCCCGGCATTGCAATAAACCCTTGTGAATATTTTAGGAAAATGGTTTTTCTTACAAAGAAATAATCGAAATTGATATTTTTATCATTGTCAACAAAAGAATTAGAGCTTTGTTCAAATGGCAAAACGATGTTTAAACCAACCGATTTTCCTCCTCCTGCTTTTGCTCCTTTGTTGGCGGCTTCCATAATTCCTGGTCCGCCACCACTTATTACTCCATAACCTTCTCGTGTAAGTTTAAATGCAATTTCTTCAGCTAGTTTATAATATGGATTTGTAGTTTTTGTTCGTGCAGATCCAAAAATAGAAACACATGGTCCAATCCGACTCATTTTTTCAAATCCTTCAACAAACTCGCTCATGATTTTAAAAATCTGCCACGAGTCGGCCGCTTTAATATCATTCCAGTCTTTTGATGCAAATGCTTTTCTGATTTTGTCTTCGTCTTGGTTTGTCATAATACGGATAGCGAATTTTTACGAATTTACAAATATTATAATTGTTTTATGAATTGATTAGTGCGTTCAACGATATTCTTCCCTCAGAAATTGTGCCGTATAACTTATTTTATTTTTAATTATTTCCTTTGGCGTCCCTATACATAAGATTTCTCCGCCTGCATTTCCACCTTCTTTTCCTAAATCAATAATGTAATCAGCTACTTTAATAATATCCATGTTGTGTTCAATCACCAAAACGGTATTCCCGTTGTCCACCAATTTACTTAATACTTCCAATAAAATTCGGATGTCTTCAAAATGCAAGCCAGTGGTTGGCTCATCTAAAATATAAAATGTATTTCCAGTATCGCGTTTTGATAATTCTGTTGCTAGTTTAACACGTTGTGCTTCACCTCCCGAAAGTGTTGTGCTTTGCTGTCCAAGCGTAATATACCCCAATCCAACTTCTTTCAATGTTTTTATTTTCTGAAGTATCGAAGGAATGCTGCTGAAAAACTCAACAGCAGTATCAATGGTCATGTTTAATATGTCACTGATTGACTTTCCTTTGAAACGAATTTCTAATGTTTCTTTGTTGTAACGTTTTCCATTACATGTTTCACAATTCACATAAACATCGGGCAAAAAATTCATTTCAATTGTTCTTAAACCTGCACCTTGACAAGTTTCACATCTTCCACCTTTAACGTTAAAAGAAAACCTTCCTGCTTTATAGCCTCTGATTTTTGCTTCAGGAATTTCTGCAAACAATGTTCGAATATCAGAAAATACATTTGTGTAAGTTGCCGGATTACTTCTTGGAGTTCTGCCAATCGGTGACTGGTCAATATCTATTACTTTGTCGATGTGTTCCAAACCCGTAATCGATTTGTAAGGCATAGGTTTTTTTTCGGAGCGGTAAAAATGTTTGTTTAAGATTGGGTATAATGTCTCGTTAATGAGTGTTGATTTTCCACTTCCTGAAACGCCAGTCACACAGATTAATTTCCCCAATGGAAACTCAACTGAAACATCTTTTAAATTGTTTCCTTTTGCTCCTTTTAAAACTAATGATTTACCACTTCCTTTTCTGATTTCTTTGGGAATGGGAATTTCTTTCACGCCATTTATATAATCGGAAGTAAGTGTGTGAAATTTTAAAATTTCTTTAGGTGTTCCTTGAGCAATTATTTTCCCACCATGTATTCCAGCAGCCGGACCAATATCAATCACATGATCTGCAGCTAAAATCATTTCCTTATCATGTTCCACTACAATTACTGAGTTACCAATGTCGCGAAGGTTTTTAAGTGCATTGATCAGTCGAACATTGTCGCGTTGATGCAAACCTATGCTCGGCTCATCTAAAATATACAAAACACCAACCAATTGTGATCCAATTTGTGTAGCTAATCGTATACGTTGTGCTTCACCACCCGATAAAGTTCTGGAGCTTCTGTTTAATGAAAGGTAATCCAATCCAACATCTAATAAAAAGGAAATGCGTGTTCTGATTTCTTTCAGTACTTCTTTTGCAATTGTGTTTTGTTTTGTGTTCAGTCGTTTTTCAATATTTTTAAACCATTCATTCAATTCAATAATTCCCATTTCTGATAGTTCAGCAATGTTTTTATTGTCGATTTTAAAATGAAGAGATTCCTTTTTCAATTTACTTCCTTCGCATTTAGCACAAGGTACTTTATTCATGAATCCTTGAATCCACTTTTCAATTGTTGGTGAACTTTGTTCATCATTTTGTTTAATGATGAAACTTGCTATTCCTTCAAATGCAATGCTATAGCTTGTTGCGGAGCTGTCGGAAAACTGTTTTATTTTAAATACTTCATCGGAGCCGAATAAGATGGTGTCAATTGCTTCATCGGAAATATCTTCAACCGGACTATCCAACGTGAAACCGTATTTATCACCTATGGCTTCTAATTGTTTGAATATCCATGTTCCTTTGTGCGGACCAATAGGAGCAATAGCTCCTTTACGGATGGATAATTTTTTATTTGGAATTATTTTATTGATATCTACTTCAGAAATCATTCCTAATCCGTTGCATTTTGGACAAGCACCGTATGGTGAATTGAAAGAAAATAAATTCGGCTGAGGTTCATCATAAGAAATTCCGGAGGTCGGACACATCAAATGGCGACTGTAAAATTCAACATTCCCGTATTCTTCTTCAATTTTGCCCATTTTAAAAGGTTGAACCATAATGATTCCTTTCCCTTGTTTCATGGCCAATTGCATGGATTCTGAAATACGTGGACGAGCTTCGGCATTTACTTCCAATCGATCAATTACTATTTCAATATCGTGAACTTTATATCTATCGAGTTGAATTCTTTTGGTTAATTCTACCACTTCTCCGTCTATCCGAACTCTTAAATAGCCCCATTTTTTTATTTGCTCAAAGAGTTCTCTGTAATGTCCTTTTCTTCCTTTTACAACTGGAGCTAAAATCAATATTTTTTGATTTTGAAATTTTTCCAGAATCAATTGTATGATTTGATCATCAGAGTAGCGAACCATTTTTTCTCCTGTAACATAAGAGTATGCATCAGATGCACGTGCATAAAGCAATCTCAAAAAATCATAGATTTCTGTAATTGTGCCAACTGTTGAACGTGGATTTTTGTTTACTGTTTTTTGTTCAATAGAAATAACTGGGCTCAATCCTGTTATTTTATCTACATCCGGCCTTTCCATGTTTCCAAGAAACTGACGGGCATAGGCAGAAAAGCTTTCTATATAACGTCTTTGCCCTTCAGCATATATCGTATCAAAAGCCAATGATGATTTTCCACTTCCACTTAAACCGGTTATTACCACCAATTTATTTCTGGGGATAGTAACATCAATATTTTTAAGGTTGTGGGCACGAGCGCCAACAACTTCCAAATAATCTATTTCACTTTTTACTGCACTCGACATTCTGTTTTAACTTAGGTAGTAGATATTAAAATGCTTGCTTTTTTATTTTTGCAAAGGTAAGGAAGAATCCATTAGGAACAAGGTGTTTAACCTATTTTAATGGAGATTTTTAGCTAAAAATTCGATTGGATTATAGTAGTATTTTTCTAAGTCGGCCGGCTTATAACAAATAAGTGAATAAGCGTTGAAAAGCCTCTCGGGTTGCAGGTTATTTGGTTTAATACTTACTGGCTTTATTTTTAAAATTTCTAAATGAAAATGATCAAATTGCCAACCATGTTTGTTTAGCTCTGTTTTATTCATAAAACGTGCAATTGGCTTATCTGGAGTAACGGTTTCGTTTAAGCTGGCAGTTATGCCTGCAATGTGTTCATACAGTGTCCAAAATAGTTTATCTCCGATACGATGTTCAATTATTAGTTGAGCATAGGGTCCATCAGTTCGTTTACTGATTATTTTTCCTTTAGCAATAGCAAAAATGGGCTCATTAATATAATTACTGCTTGGTCGTTTAATATCAATTCCGGTATGAAGATGTGATGGAACTGTTTTTCTTTCTTTGCGAACGAGCCCGAATTTTCCGATTTCAGTTAACCGAATTTGTGAAATATCTTTCCTGTCATTCGTTTTTAAAGGGATATAAAATGGAGATGTTAATACAAGTGAGAAAAAAAAACAAGTAAAAAATGTTTTGAGAATCATTTTTATTCTTTTGGCTTATCTTCTTTCTTGATTGAATCGTTTAAAAGTGGGGCAGTAGTAATTAAATTAACCGAATCGCTTTGTGTTAATTGATTACTCCCTTCGTAGTTGCCATCCAAATCATAAATGTTCATTGAACCTTTTGGAATTTCGATGACGTATTTTTTTCCTCCTGTATTTGTCAATGAATTTGTTCTGAGCCAAGGATTAAATAATTTCAATATTTTATAGTTGATTCCTTGTGCAATTGAAAAATCGGCAAGATTGTTTATTGTTGTGTCTACGGTGATTTTTTTTGTTGGAATTGAAGGATACAAATCTTTTTTTCTGAGCATGTACCCGTATACTTTTGGCCTTGAAATAATTTCTTTCATTGCAAGTATTCTGTATACGTATCTGGCTGTTTCTTCAGTTACAGCTAAATCGTAATAGCTGTTTACTTTTTGCTTTGCTAATTGTCCTTGAACACCGCCCATTCCTAAATTATAAGATGCCGCAACCAGTGTCCAGTTATTAAAAATCTTATGAGCTTCTTTAAAATATTTGCATGCTGCTTCAGTAGATTTTACAACGTGGTATCGTTCATCCACTTCTTCGGTAATCTCCATTCCATAACCTGTTCCTGTGGATTCAATTATTTGCCAAAACCCTGTTGCGCCTTGTGGTGAAACTACATTGGTGAGTTGACTTTCTATTAAAGCAATGTATTTAAAGTCTTCAGGAATACCATTTTTTTCCAGTATAGGTTCAATCACTGGAAACCAACGATTAGCTCTTTTGTGTAATAAAAGCGTTTGCGATTGCCAATAGGTATTTACTATCAGCTCACGTTCGGTAGCTTCTCTTACACTGAAATCAGTTATCGGTGTTTTTTCATCAGCAAAATTTAAATTCTTAGGAATTCGGATGCTAAACGTTTTATAGCTGGCATTAAAATAATCTTGGTATTCTCCATCGGATATGCTATCACTTACTGAATAGGAGAATAGCTTTATAATGCTTATTAATGCAAGAGCAAGCCCAAAAGCGATGAAGTACTTTTTGGATGCTTTAAGATAGAAGACGACTTTTTCTTTCCGTTGCATTATTTAGAATTCTTGCGCGTTGGTGCATAAAAGAAATAAAATAAAATCATAAAATAAACAGAAAACAATAGGATATGGACATAACTCCATTCTTTTATATAAACGAGTATTAAATAACTTAAAAACATATTAATAAAACAAACCCCAGAATACATTAATGCAATTCTTTTTTCTGTTAAGCCCATATAAAAGAAATTGTGTGTTGTGTGGTCTTTCCCACCTACAAATGGCGACTTGCCTTTTCTTAAACGATTGATAACAACAGTTGTTGTATCAATAATTGGAATTGCAAAAGTTAAAATAGAAATAAAGAATTGCTTCGTGTCATTAATGTTTTCATGATCAATACTTACCTCTTGTGGTGTCCAAAGATACAGTATCCCAATAGCAGCTAAAAACACTCCTAAGAACTGGCTGCCTGTATCCCCCATGAAAATTTTTGCTGGATGCCAATTGTAGAATAAAAATCCAATCAAGGCAGATAAAACTCCAATCAAAATGATTGTGTGAATCGTATGGCCATTTTTGTTGATATAGAGTACAAAGAGTGAACTTACAATTACTGAAATAGAAACTATTGTAGTAATTCCATCCATATTATCGAGCATATTAATTGAGTTCATCATTGCCACTACCCAGAATAATGAAAACGCAATATTAATATAGTTGTTAGAAAATAGTGTAATACAGGTGCCTGTGGATATTAAAATTAAACCACAACAAATTTGAATAATGAGTTTCAAAAAGGGTTTTGTATTATATGCATCATCAGATAATCCAAGTAAAAATGCCAGTGTACATGCAGCCAAAAGTCCAAGTATTTGCTTGTTTACTAATACAGGTGTTTGCTCAAAAAAGATGGAATAGCTGGCAATTGAAAGAAGAAAAATGAGATAAAATGAAATTCCACCTAAAGAAGGCTTTGCAGAAGAGCTCCATCTGATTATTGTTTCTGAGGTATTTCGAATTCCCAAGTTTGAAGCAAACTTTAAAAATAAGCCATTTATCAGAAAAGACAAAATAACAGTGCTTATAAAGTAGCCGGCATAAATAATTAATAAATAAGTACGATGTTCCATAGTTATAAAAATGCTTTAAAAAATGCTTTCAAAATCCTCAAACCGTTTGCCTGTTTTGTCTTTTTCAGAAAGAGTTGGATTGTCTACTCCCCATTGTATATTAAGCGTTTTGTCGTTCCATACAATAGTATCTTCCGATGCTTTGTTAAAAATATTTGTGCATTTATAGGAAAATATAGTGTTGTCTTCCAAAGTTAAAAATCCATGAGCGAATCCGGGAGGAATCCACAACATCGTTTTGTTTATTTCACTCAAAACAATATCAAAATGTTGTCCGTAAGTTTTTGATTTTTTTCTTATATCAACTGCAACATCTAGAATTGAACCTTTGATGGCCCTAACTAATTTCCCTTGTGCATAAGGCGGATTTTGGAAATGCAATCCTCGTAAAACATTTTTTTGAGAAAGTGATTGGTTGTCTTGTACGAATTCTTCCTTAATTCCAATTTTTTCAAAAGCTACTTTATTATACGATTCGTAAAAGTAGCCTCTCTCATCTTCAAATATTTTTGGTTGAATAATAAATAAATCTTTAATTGGGGTGGTTAGCACTTCCATAAATTTCGAATTCCAATTACTTGTTAAAAAAAGATTTTTTTTGTTTTACACTTGATTTTGATTCATCATCATAATATCCGTACCCGTAGCCATAGCCGTATCCATAACCATATCCGTAGTTATATCCGTAACTCTTCCGGTCGATATCAACACCATTTAATACAACGGATAGTTTTTTAATGTTTGCCTCATTAAATAATCGATCCACATTTTGAATGAAATTTCTTTTTGAATATTCTGCTCTGAAAATATAAATCGGATAATCCGCTCTTTGAATCATTGGTATACCATCACTTACCAATCCAACTGGAGGGTTATCAATGATGATTACATCATAAATTGTTTTTAAATGATTCAAAATATCATCCATTTTAGAGCTAATAATTAATTCGGATGGATTAGGGGGAATTGGTCCTGCAGTTATGAAATCCAAGTTTTCCAAATTACTATGTTGTATCGTTTCTTCTATTTTACCTTTTCCAATTAAGAGTGTACTCATGCCTTTTGAATTCTCTGCTTTAAAACCAATGTGAATTTTAGGTTTACGCATGTCCAAATCGATGATTACCACTTTTTTTCCTGAGAAAGCTATTATACCTGCAAGATTGATCGCTACAAATGTTTTTCCTTCTCCAGAAATGGTGGAGGTTAATGCAATTATTTTGGGTCCGGGTTCATTTGAAATAAATTGCAAGTTAGTTCGTATGGAACGGAATGCTTCTGCAATAAGTGATTTGGGACTTTTATCAACTAAAAGCTGTGATACAGGAATGTCCTGTTTACATTTTGGAACTATCCCTAATATACTGATAGAGGAATTTGTGTATTTACTGATTTCATTTAAGGAATTTATTTCGTTGTGTGATAAATAACGGAAAAGAACCAAAAAGATACTTAGTAATAATGCAACAACTAAATAGCTTATATACGTTATTTTTCTGTTTGGAGAGACAGGACTGCGAGGGGCATCTGCTTTTTCCAAAAGAATATTTTGAGATACAAATCCTGCTTTTGAAATAGAGTACTCTGTTCTTTTTTCTAATAAAAGGGTGTAATACTTTTCATTTATATTAAACAAGCGTTGAAGTCGGGCATACTCCATTTCATTTTTTGGAGCTTTGTTAAATGTTCCTGCAAATTGATCCGCTTTTTTCTGTAATTCGTTTTTTCTTAATTCTATGTTTGCATTTACAGATTTAATGCTTTCTTTCAATAATCTTTTTTGAATATTAATTTGATAATCAATCGCAACAATTGCTTCACTATTTGGCTTTACTTGATAAAGCATTTCTTCTTTCTGAATTAACAGCCTATGCAATTCAGCTACTGTTTTGGAGATGTTAGCTTCTGTTTCAGTTCCAGCCAACATAGCTAATAGACTGTAGGTGTCAAGCGTTTTAGAGTTGTTTATGTCTTTTTCTATTTTATTTAAAACATTGGCTTCTAAATCCAAAGCGATGATTTGATCTTCCAATCCATTCAAACGATTTGTATTTGTATTTTTTAATTCAATGTCTTCTGATACATTGTTAGTTTTTTTAAAATCCTGAATAGAGTTTTCAGAATTTTTTAATTGTTCGTAAACAGCATCAAGCTGAAGGTCGATAAATCCGATAACACTTTTTGAGCTTTCTCCTTTTCTTTCGATATCAAAATTGGTATACTCTTCTGTCATGGAAGTTACCAAATCAGAAGCCTTTTGTGGATTAAGATCTTTAAATGAAATGCCAATTGTTTTTGCTCCTTCATTTAATAATTTTACTTCCAAAAACGGATAATAAGCATTCACTAAGGAGTTAGTATCATTAACTGAAAAATAGTATGCTTGCTCTTTAATAGCATTCTGTTGTTTTTGAATGTCAGGAAAATTAGAAATAATAACTTTCAAATCAAATTGCGGAAATTTCAGCCATTTGTTGGAGGTGTAATTTTCAGAATAATTTTTCCCGTTTAATGTAAAGTTTATAACTCCACTGGTGCTGCTGTTGAAATTTAAATATATTTTGGTGCCGGCTATTGAATTATCTTTCCGGTTGATTTCAATTGTAAATGGGCTATTGGTATAGAGTTCGTTATTCAGCAAGGTACCTTCGGTATAATAGCTGATATCTAAAGGGAGATTAGAGAGTACTCGTTTGAAAAAAACTTTTGAACGTAAAAGTTCAACTGCTTCAGCCAATCCATTTGAGTTTTCAGAAGAGTAAATGTTTTCAACATCAAGCAGTTTAGTTGCTTGATTAGCTGATTGAACTTGAATGATGCTTGAGGCTTCAAAAACAGGCGGAGTGTAACGCAAGTATAATTTTGCTCCGACAAATGCTGCTCCGAAAAACAAAAGAATCCAAATCAGACTTTTTCTTGCGATAAATAAAAATAAGCCTAATTCGAATTCCCCACTGAAATTCGAAATCCGTTCTTTATAACGTTCAAAATTATCGTTCGTTTTTGATATGTCTTCCTGTAGCATTTTTGTTTCAAATAATATTGAACTACCTAGTAACTGCTCCGGAATAGGTAAGAAGAACAAACATGCTTGTAAGGATACTTACAATTGGTGCGACTTCTTGTATAAATCTACTAGCATATTTTTTTCTTGGCTCTATATAAATGATATCATTGGCTTGTAAAACCATAGTTCCTTGCTGAATCCCTTCAATTTTAGAAAGGTCAATCAGATAAACATCATGCTTATTTTCATTTGTTTCTCTGATTAATTTAACCATTCTTGCTTTTCCGTCATCAGCTATTCCACCTGCTAAGGCTAGTGCTTCAATAAGTGTTGTATTGTTGTTTTTAAGCGGAATTACTTTTGCATCTCCCGCACTTCCAGGGAAAATGATTACTCTTTTATTGGTAACGGATAAAACCACGTAAGGGCGAACATAAAAACTAGCGTATTTTTCTTCCAATAAACTTTCGGCCTCTCGAATGGTATAACCACTTAGTTTAATTCTGCCTAAAACAGGAAGTTTAGAATTTCCATCTGATTCAACCAGATATTGAATATCATTTTGAAATCGGTAACCCATATTGGCACTGTTCAAAGATGTTAAATCCACCAATTTAAAACCATCGTTCGAATACATGCTGAACTCCAAGATGTCGTTTTGAGATATTCTATAATCTAAAACCTTTGTAGAATCAGGTGTTTTGGCGTAATTGTAATCTTTTCCGGTTTTAAGCATGATACTTGGATTTACCCAGGCACAACTAGTGAAAAATAATGATAATCCGAACAAATAGAGCAGTTTACGCATATAGTCTTAAGTATTTTAACATGCAAAGTTAAAAAATATTACGAAACCTCGACTTGCTTTCAATTTTAAAAGAAAATTGCCTTGTAAAGCCTTTTTTTGTTGAGCTTTATGCAAAAAAAAGAGGTGAAGATGCCTTTTTTAGAGGGATTTGAGGCTATTTAAGGGAGCGGTACAAATCCTCCATGTCCTTCACCAAACGGGTGTAATGAAATTTCTCTTTTACATGAGTCCAGCCCTTTTCCGACATAGTAGCTCGCATTTCTTTGTTTTCTATCAATTTTAGCAATGATGCAGAAAACTGCTTCAAATTATTGTTTTCGCACAGTAGGGCTGTTTGGTTAGGAATTACCACGTTTTCGATACCACCAACATTCGTTGTGACGATTGGTTTGTTGGCTGCTTGGGCCTCAATTAAGCTAACAGGCGTACCTTCATTAAAAGAAGTAAGTGCAACAATGTCAGTGCCTGCAAGCGCTATATCAATTTCTTTTATCCAAGATGTGAATGTCAACAGTGCTTTTTCATTTGTTTTGGTTCCATCAACAAACGGTATCCCTAATGCAGTTGCTTTTGCTTCGATCGTTTGTCGTTCTTCTCCATCTCCAATAATAAAAGCACGAATTTTTTTAGAAGTTTTTTCAGATACGATTTTTAGTGCGTCCAAAAAAAGCGCATGATTTTTTACAGGAACCAATCTTCCAATTATTGAAATTGCAATTTCATCTTCATCCAAATTGTATTTTGAACGAAATGATTTTCGTTTGTCTAAAATGTTTTCTTGGAATTTTGAAAGGTCAAATCCTAATGGAACTACTTTTACTTTTTCTGCCTTACAGATTTTATGAATTTCTACCAATTCTTGTTTTTGTAGTTCGCTAATAGCGATAATAACAGTTGATTTCTTTGCTAAATAACGTTCTATGGTTTTATAAAATGCAGTTTTTAGTCTCCCGAAATAAGAATGAAACACATGGCCGTGAAATGTATGAATAATAATTGGCACACCACAAGAATTCGCAGCCAACCGCCCTAATGTTCCTGCTTTTGAAGCATGCGTATGTACAATGTCGGGCTTGAATTCTTTTATTATTTTTTTTAATTTTTTATAAGCGATGTAATCATTTTTGATGTTAATTTCCCTCAACATCTCATCAACAATTACAGGCTTCAATCCTAAATTTTCTACAATGAAATCAGAACTTTCTTCAGTTGCATCTTTTGCTCCCCCCACTAATAAAGTTTCAAAATCATCTGACATGTATTTGCTTAAATAGGCAACATTGTAAGTAGGGCCGCCTAAATTAAATCGATTGATGATGCGTAATACTTTTGTCATTTTTTAATATCAATAATAAGTAACACCCCTCTCCATTTGGAGAGGGGATTAAGGGGTGAGGCTTTTCCACCAATATTGAAATACAATTAAGGCCCAGACTTTTTCTACAGCATCATTCGGATTGCTTGAAAATAGTTGTGCTTTGAGTTTTTTTATTTCTTCTAAATTAAAAATGCTTTGCTCATCGATAAATTTATCTTCCAGTAATTCATTGGTGATCATTGATTTTAAATCTGTTTTAAACCATTTGAGCATAGGTACTTCAAAGCCTTGTTTTCTTTTGGACAACAGTTCTGGAGGTAACATGTCTTTAAATGTATCTCGAACAATTTTTTTACGCGACTTGTTATCAATTTTATAATTTGCCGGCAAAGAAAATGCAAAGTCAACAATTTTATGATCTAAAAAGGGAACTCGAACTTCTAAACTCTGGCTCATACTCATTCGATCGACTTTTACAAGCATGTCGTTTTCTAATACTAATTGCATATCTGTTAATAAAACAGAATTGTAATCATCGGAAATATTTTTTAAGATATTGGATTTACTTTTTTCAAATTCAGTAGTATTTATATCAGAAGAATATTTTTTTGAAAAAAGTTGCGCACTTGTGTACCCCGACCATTTAGCCCATTGCCAGTAGCGTTCTTGTGGACTCATTTTCATTCCTTCAGCAAATTTTTCCAATTGACGAATTTTGTTTCCTGTTTTACTGTTTCGTGATTTTGGTAATTTTTTCAATAAACCATGTGATGATTTTACTAAACCGGCTTTGATTCCACCGGCTCTTGCTTTCAGCTCAGCAGCATGTTTGTTGTAGCCTGCAAATAATTCATCTGCACCATCACCTGATAAAGCAACCGTTACATGCTTTTTTGTGTGCATGCTTAGAATATTTACAGCAAGCGCTGATGAATCGGCAAAAGGTTCATCGGTATAATCTAAAATTTGTTGTAAGTTGGCAAATAAATCGTTGTTGCTTAATTGAAAAACAGTGTGATTGGTTTTATACTTTTTAGCAAGCAGTTGTGCATGTTCTGTTTCATCAAATAAGGGCTCATCTTTAAAGCCAATCGAAAACGAATTTAAATGCTTTGTCTGTTGGGCTGCAATGGCTGTAATAATAGAAGAATCAATTCCTCCACTTAAAAAAGTTCCTAAGGGTACATCTGCAATCATTCGCTGTTGAACGGAAGTTTCTAACAATGATTTAAATATTTTTTGCGCTGCTTCGTAGCTTGGAACATTTTTTAATTCAGTCGAATACGGAATAGAATAATATTTTTTTTCTTCGCATATTCCTTTCAAATTTACTTTCATAAACGAACCGGCTTCTAGTTTTTTTACATTTTCAAAAATAGAGTAGGGGCTAGGAATATAATTTAAGTGAAAATAAAGTTGCAAGGCTGTCTTGTCAATAATCTTTGGAATGTCAAATGCCATTAAGGATTTTAGCTCGGAGCCAAAAACAAATCGGTCATCATTTTTATAATAATACAAAGGTTTTATTCCAAATCTATCGCGTGCTAAAAAAAGTTCTTCGTTTTGCGAATCATAAATAGCGAATGCAAATTCTCCATCTAGTTTTTCTAAACATTTTTCTTTGTCTAAGATGTATAAGTGAAGTAATACTTCGGTGTCGCTTTGAGATTTGAAATTTAGCCCTTTGCTCTCAAGCTCTTTACGGAGCGATTTATAATTGAAAATTTCTCCGTTGAATACAATCGTATATCTTTCTGAGTTTTCTGTGAAAGGCTGGGCAGCTGCGTTCGATGTGTCAATAATTGACAACCGTCTGTGGCCTAATGCGCAATTATTATAGAAGGATATTCCTTCTCCATTCGGTCCACGCTTTATTAAAGTATAAGTAGCTGCACTTATTTTTGACAAGTACTTTTTCCCTTCTTCGTTAAATGCTACAATTCCAGTTATTCCACACATAAATTAGTTCGTCTTAAACACCACCCAGTTGCATTGTTTGTCGGTTTGTGTTTTCATTCTTCCAATCGTAATGATTTTATTGTCAGTTGAATTTCTATACCAGCCTTCATCCCAAGCTCCCATATCAACATAAAGAGCATCTTGTACTCCAAGTTCTAATAAATCTGTTGTAAATACAGTTAATGTTATGTTTTCGTATGATTCTATTACAGCCGTTTTGTTCCCTTTTAATTTTACTATGGCTCTTCTCTGAAACAATTTTACATCTTTATATTTTGATCCAACTCCTTTTTCAATCATTAGGATTTGTTGAAATAAGGAACCTTTTTTAGCTACCACAAAATTAGTTAGTGAATCGGTCAGTAATTTTCCTTTGTGGGTAGGAAATAGTTCGCAGTCTCCATTAATCATTTTTATAGCACCTCCAAGAGTGTTATTAATCTTGTTTTTATTTAGCACATTTCCGTTTTCAATCAAAAGTCCATCGGGAGAATAATTTTGTAAATCAGTAAATGCACCTGCTATGCATAAATGAATAGTTTTGTCTGTTTTTTCTGGACGCTTTAATGATAAATTTATATTAAAATTATTTTTATGAAAAATGGTGTAGTTGTATCCTGATTTTGTTTTTTTCTTCTCAACGACTAAATCAGTGCTTAAAACGACATCATTTTTAAAAGCGCTGGTGAGAAAAGAAAATGTAATTGCTAAAAGCAAAGCTATCGAAATAATGGATAATCGTTTGGTTGTCGTCATTTGAGCCTGTGAAAAACTTTGTTAATATACAAAAAATGTATGAGGTGAAAGCTGGGCTTTATTTCTTTTTCTTTGTTATAAGTGTTAAATCGGTAATTTCATAAACTATGTCATCATCTTTAATATTAATTTGTGTACTAGCCTATTCCTTGCTGTTGTTCTATGTTACGTGGTGGACATCTAAGGGGGCAAATAACGAAAGCTATTATGTTGGAAACCGTTCTTCCAAATGGTATTTAGTGGCTTACGGCATGATTGGCGCTTCGCTTTCAGGTGTTACGTTCATTTCGGTTCCTGGTGCTGTAGGAACTTCACAATTTGGCTATTTACAAGTTGTTTTAGGATATTTAGTGGGTTACGTTGTAATTGCCTACGTGTTGTTGCCCTTGTATTACAGATTAAATCTTACTTCTATTTATAGTTATTTGAAAGGTCGATTTGGGAACTCCTCCTACAAAACAGGCGCTTTCTTTTTTATCTTTTCGAGAGTAGTTGGTGCTGCATTCCGCATGTATATTGTTGTAAACGTGTTACAGGAATTTGTGTTTGACGACATGGGTGTTCCGTTTTTTGTAACCGTTGCTGTTTTTATGTTGTTGATTTTGTTATATACCTATCAAGGCGGAGTAAAAACAATTGTTTACACAGATACTTTGCAAACCACTTTTATGATTGTATCGGTTGTTTTGTCGATTGTATTCATAATGCAGGATTTAGATTTAAGTGTTTCTGACACTTATCACAAAATTGTTGATAGTGAATATTCCAAAACATTTTTTGACGATTGGCAAGCAAAATCATTTTTCCCAAAACAATTTTTTGGAGGGATGTTTATTGCAATTGCAATGACAGGGTTAGATCAAGAGATGATGCAAAAAAATATCAGTTGTAAAACCCTTGGAGATGCTCAAAAAAATGTACTCACATTCAGCGGAATTTTATTGATTGTTAATATTTTGTTTTTAGTCTTGGGAGCCTTACTATATATATACGCTCACCAGGAGAGTGTTCCTTTAATGATTAATGAAAAAGGAAAGATTATTTCCGACAATGTATTTCCGACTATTGCTTTACATCATTTTGGAACGGTATCGGGTATTTTCTTTATTCTTGGATTGATTTCAGCAGCTTATCCAAGTGCAGATGGTGCCTTAACAGCATTAACAAGTGTATTTTGCCTAGATTTTTTAGGATTAAAAGAAGATACCACTAAAACAGAAGAAGAAAAAACAAAAATCCGTCACAAAGTCCACATTGGATTTGCAAGCATTCTGTTTGTCGTTATAATTGTTTTTAAATTAATAAATAATGATGCTGTTATTAACGAGCTGTTTACTTGGGCGGGTTATACTTATGGACCATTGCTTGGTTTGTATGCTTTTGGACTCTTCACTAAACTTCAGGTAAAGGATAAATTGGTTCCTTTGATTTGTATTCTTTCGCCTATTATTTGCTACACATTAAATAATTTTTCGAAAGAATTGTTTAATGGCTACAAATTCGGATTTGAAATGATTATTTTAAATGGAACGATAACTTTTATCGGACTTTGGCTGATTAAGAAAAAGTAATTGAAATTTAATTTTTTGCTAAAATGACAGGGTATTTTCCAGCAGAATCGGTTAAGTTAATTTTCAGTGGCAATGATTTTTTTAAAACCCTGGAAAGCTTTATTGACAATGCCAAGGAGACAATTCATTTTCAAATCTATATTTTTGAAGAAGATGAAACAGGTAAACAAATTGCGGAAGCTTTATTAAGAGCAGCAAATAGGGGAGTTGAAATTTATCTGCTGGTAGATGCCTATGGTTCAAAAGATCTTTCCATAGATTTTATTAAAAAAATTCAACAAGGAGCCATTAAGTTTCGTTTTTTTTCACCTTTATTTTCTAAAGAAAGTATTTATTGGGGAAGACGGTTGCACCATAAAGTTGTTGTTATAGATAAAACTGTTTCAATGGTTGGAGGGATCAATATTGGAGATCGATATCGTGGAAGTGAAACGGCTCCAGCATGGTTAGATTATGCTGCACTTATCAAAGGAGACGTTTGTTTAGAACTTCATAATCTTTGTTCAGCTCTTTTCGAAAAAAAAAGATTTAGACAAGCTGAACAAGTGACAGTATTGAAAGAAAAAGAAACAGGAACTCCCTTAGTTCGATTCAGTAAGAATGATTGGATCAAAGGACAAAATGAAATTCACAAAAGAGCTCTTTATTCTTTTCGGAATGCTAAAAGAACAATAGTCATTATTTCAAGTTATTTTTTACCTGGCTATTCATATAGACGTGCCTTGAAAAATGCGAGAAAACGTGGAGTCAATGTAAAAGTGATACTTGCAGGCCAATCTGATATGCGATTTTTGCTTTATGCGGAGAAACATTTGTATCGTTTTTTGTGTAGGCAAGGAATTGAAATATGTGAATGGACAGATTCTGTATTGCATGGTAAAGCAATAATGGTTGACCAAGAATGGGTGTCAATCGGTTCTTATAATTTAAATTATTTAAGTCGATATTGGAGCATAGAACTGAATACAGAAGTAAAAGATGTCGACTTTATAAATGAATTTTCTAATCATCTTGATTTGATAGTTGCCAGTAGATGCATTTTGGTTGACGCAAATCAAATGAGGACATTCGGTTTATTTGCTAAAATAAGAAATGCTGTTGCATACTTTATATACAGGATCATGATGAAAATATTTTTTTCGAAGAAACACAAACATTAAGTTTGCTACCAACCTGTTGCAAATAAATTCTTCGCACCTTTCATTCCGCATTTTAAATATTGATGATAAGCTTCTGCAGCTCTGAGGTGAATTTGTGTTCCTGTTTCATTTAATAACCAACCATCAATAGCGGCTTTTAAGGTGTAGGCTTCAGGGCACATTAAATTGGTTGTCCAAAGTAATGGATTTGCTCCTGCACTTTTAACCCCTTCTTTATAATAACTTTTACTAGCACAAGCAAGAATAATTACCTCCTTTTTATCCGTTCCCTTTTTTACAGGATAATTGTCTAATGTAAAATCCATTAAGCCATCGTGACCAACATAACAAACCAGTTGCGCAGCATTAAAGTTTAGAACTTTGTCTTTTATCATAATTGTATCCGTTACATTTCCGGAAGCGGAGTTAAAGAAATTTTCGTTACAGGTTTTTATTTCATCGCCTTTATAGCCATCTGCAATAATGTAGGCATCTTGTGTAATGTGTTTAAAAATGCAACGTTCAAGTATAATTGCGGAGACGGATTTTCGTTTGGAAACCAATTTCCATTCAGCAGCATTTTTAAAGAAGGTACGCACTCCGTAACCACATCCCCAGTATAAGTTATTGTCGGGGTCGTTACCATTGCCTATTTTTTTAGGAACGGGTACAATTCCCTGGCTATCATTATCGCACAATGCTACAAAAACATGAATGATTTTAGTTTCGGCATTTAGGAAGCCAATTTTTAATAGAAAGATTATAAAAAGTATTTTTTTCATTTTTATCAATTCTGTAGTTTAAATGATAATGCCGAAATTGTAAAAAGATACACAGATATTCGTAATTCGTATTTTTCGTACTAATTAGTAATTCGCTGGCTTATAAAATAAAGATAGCTGCAATTATCATGACGATTATTATCACAATATATTGCCAAACATCAGGAAAGTATAATTTAATAAACTCCCAAGTAGTTTTTGGTTTATTATTTTCTTCCATTAAGAAAAGTGTTTTTTTACTATGTCTAAAAATTCATCAAAACAAGCGGCATTTCCAGCTACAATTTCTTTCCCAAAGATATAATTTTCTTCGCCTTTAAAATCGGTCACTTTGCCACCTGCCTGCTGAACAATAAATGCTCCGGCTGCTACGTCCCATGGCTGCAAACTGTATTCATAAAAACCTTCAAACCGTCCGCATGCAACATATGCTAAATCCGTGGCTGCTGACCCTAATCTTCGTAAACCATGGGTGTTTTTCATAAAGTATTTGAACAATTCCATGTATTCATCCATTCGATCATAGTCGTAATAAGGAAAGCCAGTTGCTAAAAGTGAATCAGCTAAATTTGCAGTGTCGGAAACTCGAATTTCTTTTCCATTCAAATAAGCTTTGCTTCCTTCCCATGCATAAAAGCATTCATCAAAATTTACTTCATAAATAATTCCCATCACCAATTGCTGACCTGCCTGTCCGTCAGGCAGGTTGCGCATCAATCCAATGCTAATTGCAAAGCAAGGTATTCCGTGAATAAAATTAGTGGTTCCATCCAATGGATCTACAATCCAATTATAGGTCTCTCCTTTTTTCGTAGAAGTTCCTTCTTCTGCAATAAATCCAGCTTCGGGTAGTAAAAGAGCTAATTTTTCAACTATTCTTTTTTCGGAGGTTTTATCAACATACGACACAAAATCATTCTTTCCTTTTACCTCAACCTTTCCTAAAGAGAATTTTTCACCTTCACTTTTGATGAAAACACCTACTTCTTTCGATAAAGTGCATACTTCTTGGCAAAGTGTTTGTAAGTTGATACTCATAATTGTAAAGTTTATTCACAAAGTTACGTTTAAAACACTATCAATTATACGTTTATCAAAGGCAATTATTTGATTAATTTTGATGCAAATTATGAAAAACAGTACTAACACCAAAAATTCTTCTAAAAGAGCTCAATTTTTTATTGGCTTTCTGTTGGTTTGTTTTTCCTCATCTCTTTTTGCTCAAGCTCCTTCATTTAGCATAAAACTAAAATTCTCTGTTCAGCAAGGCGGTCTTGAAAATTCATTGATTACAATTACAAGAAATGGTCAACCCTACCGAACAATAGATCCAAGCAAAGGAAAGTATTACATTGATTTAGAGTTGGGTTCCAATTTCGTATTTACATTTACTAAGCCAGATCATATTTCAAAGCAAGTTATTATTAATACTACTGTACCAAACGGAAGAGAAAAGGATGAATTTGCAAAATTTACTGCCGATGTTGGTTTAGAAATGCAACCGGAAGATAAGGTTGTGACTTACACTCAGCCAGTAGGTAGAATTAAATATAGTGGTTTAACCAGCGATTTTGATTTTGATAAAGATTATACGCAAACTGCTACTGAAGCGCAAAAGAAGGACAAGGAGAATGCGAAACCAAAACCGAAAGAACCAACTCCCAATCCTCGTCCAGACCCACCAAAACCTGTTGTTGCGGAATTGCCACCCAGCAAACCAATTCCTGTTGAAGTAAAACAACCTGAATATAAACCAGAACCGCCAAAACCAAAACCAGTGGTTGTTGAGCCTGTTTTTGATTACAAGCCTGCAGTAAAAAATAAAGAAGAAAGAATTATTCAGAAGGACCGTCTAAAAATCACTATCATCATGGTGACTATTAAAGATGAAGAATATGAATATAAAAAGGAAGAATATACTTGGGGTGGTTTGTACTATTACAAAGACGGAAAAAATATTACTGAAGGCACTTTTGAAAAGGATACGGAGTAGTTGTGTAATTTTGTTAGTTTAAAATTTTTCCTCTTTTGTATTTCGTTTTTCTTATTACTTTTCCTTTTTCATCAAACTCTGTCCAAGCACCATGTCTGAAAGACATTGGAAGTTCGTATTTTACATCTCCTTTTTCATTGGAAGAAAAATTAGCAAAATTACCTTTTGTTTTTATTGTACCATTAGGGTAATACAAACAGTATTCACCAATTGTATCCATCTCTACAAATGCATAAGTAGTATAAAAACTTTCTTGTAGCACCCCACTTAAATTATATATTTTAACAAAAGCGGTGTCTTTCCCAAAAAAGTTGAACAACTTTTCTTTGGATTCGATGGTAGTTTTTACGTACTCACATTTTATAGGTTTATTATTGACTGTGCAGGTGCGGAATGCAGGGTCATAAACCATTCTGCAGCCATAACCACATGCAGGGTCTGTATAGATTTTAAATTCTTTAGCGTCCTTAAAGCCACTTTGAGCAAAGACATTCGTTGTGATAACCAGAGCAAAATGCAGAGTAAAAATAAATCTGAATGGTTTCATGTTAATAAAAGTATAAGTATTATCAGGCTCTTCTTGTCTTTCGTTCAGCTTTTTTTTGGAAATAAAATATCCCAATTACTCCTAAAATAAATAATATTGTAGAAATCAATTCTGCTTGTGTGAATGTAAATCCGTTTATATCGTACAATGTATTAACTCTTATTTTTTCGATGAAGAAGCGTTCGATACCATTAAATATAAGATAAATAGAGAATAATACACCGGGCGTTTTAATGCGCTTACGAATGTTCCAAAGTATCAGGAATAAAAAAAGACACATAATTGTTTCATAAAATGGAGTAGGGTAAACTGCCGGAACTAAATGGTTGCAGTATTTGTCAGTCACACAATCCAACATCGGAATTCCATCGTTTACCACATTGTGTGGGTAATCATAGCTCCACATCCAATCGGGTAACCAACTTAACGGTTTTGGGTTTGTACTTGGTATTCCCCAATCTCCATCACCCGACATGTGACAACCAATTCTTCCAACTGCATATCCAATCATAATGGAAGGAGCAGCAGAGTCGATCAAATGAGGAGTTGGAATTTTATATTTTCTACCATATAAAATTAAAGCAATGGATGCTAATATCAATCCGCCATACATGGTTAATCCATCAAACGAAAGCAATGCTTCTACTGGATCTGCAATAAACGTACTCCAGTTTTCTAAATTGTGAAATATTTTTGCTCCTAGCAATCCTGCAAAAGCTGCAATCAAAGTCATGTTTCCAACATGCTGATAGGGATGCATCAGCTCTTCTACCAATATTGGAGTTGCTAATTTTGCTTTTTCTTTTTCGCGATATTTTAAATAAAGAGATATGGCGCCAAGAACAATTCCACCAAGTAAATTTCCTTGCGTAGACAATAAAAACCCTTGTGTGTCTTCTGTAAAGGCCGTGAAATTGAAAATTATGTAAAGTAATTTGTAGCCAATGAAAAAACCGAGTAACCCTGAAAAAAACAATTCACTGCTCGTTGCTTTTTGTCCTTTTAGTGTTTTATTGGTAGTCGGACTCAACAATCCTTCTTCTTCTTTACGTTTTAACTCTTTTGTCCAGAAATAAGCAGAAGTCAAAAATGCAATAGCAACAAAGAATCCGAACATCTGGACCATTTTTAAACCGGGCCAATCCAGTCCAAATAAATCTTTGAAAGCATAATAAAGTGATGGATACATACTTAAGTTAAAAGTTAAAAAGTTAAAAGTTAAAAGTTTTGAAGCCGTATTTTATGATTTGCTTTCCGCTGTTTTCAATTAACTATTGAAGCAAAAATACGAATCTTTAATGGAACGGAGAATATTATTGCTTTTGAACGCTTCTCGACTCCGCTCGAAGTGACTTTGCAACGGTCATTTCGAGCGGAGTCGAGAAAGGGCGTTGGATTGATGCTCAAATAGTTACTCCAAACCCAGCATGCTCTGAATGACTCTTTTCCTTCTTTCGTTTTTTTAAGGTTAGTTATGAGCATAATTGCCCTGTCGATTCGCTTTTGGGAGTTTTTAACCGTGTTTACATAATGAATAATGTAACGTTGTTTTCCCGGTGTTAGCATTTTAAATCTTTTCATTCCTTCCGTATCTTGATCGAGCAGTTCTTTCAATTCTTCAGAAACTTCCATCCCAAATTCACTCTCATCTTTTTTTTAGCTGACTGTTACTTCATCTTTAAATTTTAAGCCTAGTTTTTTTAAACGCGACATATTGATGCTGATATAGCCGCTTCCATTTCCTAAAGCTACTAGTCCGCCCTGAAAAGTAAGTTTGCCATTGATGGTACACAACAACCGCATTTTGAACTTACCTACTAATTTGACTATAATGTCGGGTGGTACTTCAAAATAGTGCATCCCTACAATGTGTTCCAGCGTGTAGATTTTACTTTTGTAAGAAATTTCAGTTTCTTTTTTCTTCGCCATTTTTGTTTAGAAAAAAAGGGGCATAGAGCCCCTAATAATAATTTGTTTTGTTTATTGTTATTCTCGACCAATCCCCCTTGCCCCCTTTTCAAGGGGAGAATACATCCTGCTCGCTTGAATCTTTATATACAAATTCGTAAATTCGTTATGATTAGTTATCTGTAACCTATTCTTCTTTTTCAGCATTTTCGTATTTCACAATGTCTGTTGCGAAATCCATGAAGAATTTGTGTGCAGATGTGAATACAAAGCGATTATCACCTGTTTTTTCGATGATGTTTCTTCTGTTTAAGGTGTTGATGAAGTTCTTTCTGGAATCCGCATCTTTCAACTGTTTGTTTGATAAAATCAAATCAATGTAAGAGGAGTTGGTGAAATAGTTTTCTATTTCTTCCATTTCAAATTCTGAAAACTGAATTCTTTCAAGGAAATTTTTTCCGTCTCTGTCCAATTCATAACTCAACAATGAAATAAATATACAGATGTCACGAGACAACATCTCTGCCGACTCTTCTGATACAAGATATGCGTAATCTTGCGTCAAACGCAATTCATAGTTAAATGACGCTTTGAAGAAATAAGTATACGATTGCTCGTTATCTTTTACAGTTTGATACGTACGTTCGTTTGGCAGCATAAATTTGCCCGACATAAGATCTTCTACGATTTGGCGGTGGTGGTTAGGAAATTCCATCTTGTGTATCGATTATTAGTGGTTGTTGATTGATAGTTACTTTCGGAACTGTTAAAGTTAAGTCGTTAATTTTGATTTTATCAAATTCTGGTTTTGCGCCATACTCACGCTCAATGTCTTCATCAAAAGCCAATGTAGTTAAAGCAAAGAACTTTTCAATTTCTACTTTTTTATAATCTTCCTTTAATGTAATGTTACACCAGTTGAAGAAATTGTGGACCGGTAAATTGTCCTTCAGCTTCTTTGTATAATGCTCTTTGTCGAAAATCCACTTTTCTGCTTCGTTTTCTTCTTCTTCAAAATAAACATCGGTTTCGTTTTTGAATTGTTCGAAAATTTCAGAAGCATTGTAAAACGTATCTTTTGAATAAACAGAAACTTCTTTTCTTTTAAGCAATTTTGGTGATTTGCGTTTGTAAGGATTTTTCAAATAAGTAATCCAGCCGGTTAAAATAATCGACTCAGTTCTGATGCGTTCGATCAATGGCAATAATTCATTTGTCAGAATTTTAGATTGACGCAATAAATTGTCATTCACCTGAATCAATTGAAAATAAAGCTTTTCAAACTGAACACGAGCATTTTCATCATCAAAATTCAAACGGTATTTATTTGAATATTCAGAAATTTCATACAACTTATTCGCAACTGATGTTGAATGGTTAATATCCAAAATTTTATTCAATGGAATAATATATTCGTCAATCCAACGGGATGCACGAACAATTTTTTCACGGTAATCAATTTTTTTAACGTTTGCTTTTAACTCGCGGGTTTCAATCAATAAACTTTGTGTGTTGCGTTCCACCATTTCGTAAAACGAACGGACTTCAATAGCTAAGTCGTTCAAGCGTTGGCTCAAAGTTACTTTATCGCCATTAATGTTTTCTCTGATTTTACGGAACAATTCCGCAATTGAAGTGTGGTATTTCTCAATTGTTTCCGGCAACATCGGTTTGAATTCGCTCAATACGAACTCAATCAAATTATAATAAACAGTACGAATTTCGTAGTTGTCGTTTACTGGACTCAATATCTTGTATTCAATCAATTGTGGACGAACGTCACTTTCGTGTTTCGCTACAATCTCATTCAATACTTCATACGCAATGATGCCTTCTTTGGATTGTGTTTCAAACAATTCAGCAATCACATCGTAATGTTCCAATAAAAAGCGGAGTATGGTTTTTGGTTCTGCCTTCATTTGATTAGAATTATTTTTTTATTTTCAAATGGTGCAAGGATATGTTCGCTTTATTTTTTCTGCAAATAATATATCCTTGGTTCATTTTTTATTATACTATTAATTGCTTAGTTCAAATTTTTTAAATTCTTCTTGTTAACTTTTTCCACAACACCATTTCTTTCTACTATCACGGCATTTTGTCTTTCGTTAATATTGATTTTTCCTTTTGAAGGATAAATGAAATAATATTTATTGAATCCTTCCACAGCATCTGGCGCAGCAAAAATTGGAATGAAATTATGTGAATTACAGAATTTCACAAGCTCCGGACGATTTTGTTTATCTATCGTAGCAACTTCATCAATAAACAATGTGATTTTGTTTTGTTCGTCTGTGATAGCAAGTCTGTTGATGATAGCCATAATGATTACCAAACGAATCATTCTGTCTGTTCCGTCCGATTCAACTTGGTTTGCTAAATCCACACGTTTTTCTGTTCCTTTGATTTCCAATAATAATTCGATATTGAACAATTCATCAAAATGAACTTTTTTACCTGTATCCAAATAAGTGTTCAGAATTTTCAAGTTTTCTGATTGATCAAAATCAAAACTCATTTGTCCGTTGAACTCCTGAATAGAACTGATCGCTTTCAATTCACTCATGATACGCTCGTTATCTATCAAATCAATTTTTAATGATTCGATGTTGGAGATACGAGTTGTTGCCAATTTTGTATTGAACTTGTCGTAAACGAATTGTTTGAATTCTTCGTAACGTTTCAATAAAGTAAATGCAGGGTTTGCGAATTGGGTAGAGATACTTGATAACAAGCCATCAATACTTCTTTCTTTATCGCTCAAACAAGCAATTTCTTCTTCCACAAAATTGATAAATTCTATTTCGTCAGCAATGCTGCTTCTTAAACGGTATTTTAATCCTTCGAACACAACATCTTTGTTTGCTTTAATATCGTGACGATCTTTTTGGTGAATTTGAATTTTCGAATAGATGTAATCTAAGTTGTCATTGGTTTCGTATTCACGAGGTTCCACTTCAATGGATTCCATTTCCATTTTACGGTCTTTCAATTCTTTTACACGAAGTTCAAGATTGCGTTTTTCCTCGTTTAATTTATCCAACATGATTTGTTTAGAAGCAATTTCTTTTACTAAATCATTCAATTGCAATTCAAGTTCTTTTTTCTCTTCATTGAATCCTTTGATTTCTTCAATAATACCTTTAATCGCTTTCTCTAACTGAGGTTTGGTTTCAATGCCTTTGATTTTGTCCTTGATAACTTCTAATTCTCCAAGGATGCTTTTTAACTTGAAATCTGTTTTTTCTTTGTCGACAACTGTTTTTAAAAGTTCCTCTGTTATTTTTTTCTCAGAAAGTAAAACTTTTAATTCATCTTTCAATTCTTTAACAGAACGGAATTCGGTTAACTCTAATCCTTTTGAAATATCAATTTCACCATCAAAAATGTTCATCAATTTATCTGATACTTTTTTGATTTGCTTTTTAATTTGTTTGCTTGGTAAACTCAATACTTGCTCCGAAAGGATAGCATTTAATAGCTGTTTCGTTTTTTCGTCATCTGAAATTTTGTGAATCAATAAGTTGTTGTAGTTGTTGATTTGATTTTCTACTGATGCAATTTTATCGGTCACTTTTTCTAAACGGAATTCCAAATGTTTGCTAGAAAGTTTTTGGCTTTCAATTGTTGTAATTCTGTTCTCGATTTCTTTACGTTCTTGATCCAAGTTTTTCATGGACTCTTTCAAGAACTCAATTGTTTCGTATTTGTTGATTTCATGCAATTCCACTTGCTTTTCGTTCAAGTAAGCAGTTTTGTTTTTGATTTCAGCATTTTTCTCACCGATGTAAGAAGCGAAATTTAATTCTTTCGGTTTTAAAATTTCATTAATCTCGTTGTGAATAGCTGCAATGTGGCGACCGCGTTCAACTGAAGATATTTCCAATTCCGGAATAGCAGCAGTGTAAGCAGTGTTGAATGCATATAACAATTCACTAACAATGCTGGTTTTTGAATTGTGAACTTTAACCAATTCACGAAAGTCTAAGAAGTCGGGACGAACAGCTTTGATACTTTTAATTTCTTCGTTTATACGAAGCAAATCGGTAATGTCTTTTTTGTTTTTCTGAGAAAAGTTTAATCCTTCATTCTCGCGGTTATCAGCAATAATTAAAGATTCTTTCAAAGTTTTGTTGGTGATTAATTTAGAGTTAATCAAGTAACGGTAAACTTTTGAGAAGTTGTTGCTCAATCCGTCTGCTTTAACTGTATCTTCTAACCAAACAACAGCATTGTTCTTTGTTCCACGGTGGTAAACTGCGTTAAACACATCTGTTTTCGTTGCAAACTTGCTGTGCATCACACCACGTTTGTTTAAGTTTTCAACTACTTCATCAAAGCTCAACAAACGTTGGTGAGTGCCTTCCATCTCAAAGAAGAAGTCTTCGTTGTAATCACTTTCAATTTTATAGTATTCCAGTTCACCATCTGTATTTCGTTTTACCAAAATGCAGTAGTAGCCCATTTTATTGATTTCAAAAATCAAGAAACTCTTGTTGTGAGTGGGGAAGTAGTGATGGATTGTTTCTTTATCACCTTTACGCTGACCGCTGAACGACATTTTTTGGCCGTCAACCACAAACAAAAAGTTCAGCGCATAGATTAGCGTTGATTTACCAATGTTGTTTGGTCCAACCAATTGGATAGAATCACAATTGTCGAGTTTCATTTCGGCCTTGCCGTAACCTTTTGAGTTAATTAAAGAGATTCGAGTAAGCATCTTTTTATAGGATTATAAGATTTATGCTCAAATATACTTTAAGGACTTGGGCTATTTGTTGAGGGAATTACTTGTTAATAACAATTCCTTTAAAATTGGGGAGAAGGAAGGTTTTATGTTAAAAAAATTAAAGTTTTTAAAAGTTTTAACAGGCACTTGATTATTGGAAAAAAATGATTATAACTATTAAAGCGTTAGCCGCAGATTCGCAAATTTCTTTGTTTACAAAAAATTAAGGCAGATACAGTGTTTGTGTCGCTTGAATAAGTTTAGAATCAGCACTAATAATTTAAGTATAAAAATCTGAGAATCTGCGGCTAAAATGGAGGCTGTTCTTACAAAAAGGTTTTTAACCAAGCTATTGCAGATTCTTTGTTGGTCATAATTTTTGTAGGAGTAATGGGTTTGTTAAAAGTAATGTATGCATTTCCCATGATTTTTTGTATGCTATTGTTTACTACAAATACGCTAGCCAAGGTGTACTGATTTGCTTCAATTCCAGAAGCGTATTTTCGAGCGTCAGGACTTGCCAATGCAAAATCACCAGCAATAAAAAGTAAAGGATATTTTTTGCCTCCACCCACTTCTGCGAAAGCGTTCACTATTTGCTTACCATCAATCAATTGAAGCGTCTTGTTTGCATTCATTTCAATTTGAATAATTCCATCGCTCCGCAACGACACAATGGTGGAAGCATTAACTATCGATTTAAGAAGTGTGATTTCGCTCATTTTGCAAACTAACTTATCAATTCATAAACTGGTAAATTTGCCAACACACAGCCATCGGCATCCAATTCTCTTAATTCTACTTCCTTTAACTGATTTACCAATGTAGGATTGTACTGTGTTTTTACTTTTACATAATTATCAGTGAATCCATGCATGAATCCATCTTTGTTATCGCTTTCAAAAAGTACGATTCTTGTTTGTCCTAAATGTTGTTCGTAAAAGTGGCGCAATTTTTTTGCAGATAAAATGCGTAACATTTTATTTCGTTTTTTGCGCATAGCAATTGGAACAACTTCTTTCAAATGAATCGCATCGGTGTTATCTCTTTCCGAATAAGTAAAAACATGCAGATAAGAAATTGGTAATTCATTTAAGAAATTATAAGTGTCTAAAAAGTCTTCTTCTGTTTCTCCAGGGAATCCAACAATCACATCTACACCAATGCAACAATGAGGCATTAATGCTTTTATTTTTGCAACACGTTCGCTGTAAAGTTCACGTAAATATCTTCTACGCATCGCCTTCAACATTTTGTTGCTGCCTGATTGCAGTGGAATGTGAAAATGCGGAACAAAGCGTTTGGATTGAGAAACAAATTCTATCGTTTCATCTTTTAATAAGTTGGGTTCAATAGAAGAAATTCTAAAACGTTCAATACCTTCAACTTTATCTAACTCTTGAACTAAATCGTAAAACGTTTCTTTTTTTTCTTTGACGTCTGACGCCTGACGTCCGACATCAGACGTTTTCCCAAAGTCACCAAGATTAACTCCCGTCAAAACAATTTCTTTTACATCTTGTTTGGCAATATCGGTTGCATTTTTAACAGCATTTAGAATCGTATCACTTCTGCTGCTTCCTCTTGCTAAGGGAATTGTACAAAAAGAGCAATTGTAATCACAACCATCTTGTACTTTTAAGAATACACGGGTTCGGTCGCCAAAGGAATAAGAATCAACAAAGAAATTAGCTTCTTCAATTTCGCAGCTATAAATTTCAGCTTTTGATTTTTTACTTAAATCCGTAAGATAGTTGAGTAATTTGAACTTTTCGGAAGCCCCTAAAACCAAATCCACACCTTCGATATTGGAAATTTCTTCGGGTTTTAATTGAGCATAACATCCAACCACCACCACATACGCCTCCGGAGAAATGCTCAATGCTGATTTTACAATCTGTTTGCACTCTTTATCTGCATTTGCTGTAACGGAGCAAGTGTTGATGACATATACATCGCTAGGCTCTTTGAAATCAACCTTTTGATAGCCTTGTTCCACGAACAGGCGCGCAATTGTGCTTGTTTCCGAGAAATTGAGTTTACAACCCAATGTATGAAATGCTACTTTTTTCATTTAAGAGTACGAAGTTACTAATAATCTGCTTATCATACCAATAGGGAAGAAGGAAAGCATTTGTTAACCTTAGGAGTTGATTGTTCAAAAAACTGTTAATAAGTGAAAAGGAATGTATCGTTTTCACCTAAAAGGATTTCTTAAACTTGAACTATATTAAAATGCTGCTTGTGGATATTAGTTTATCCCCAATAAATAATTTATGAAAAAAGCGTTTATCTATATTTCATCTCTTGTGTTTTTTGTTGCTTGTTCATCGGGTGACGATAATAAAACGGATACTAGAACTGTATTTAAGTATAACGATATGGCAGGAGTTAGTTCTCTCGACCCTGCTTCTGCGTCTAATTTTGAAAATATTTTAGCTGTCAATCAATTGTATAACGGATTGGTGGAAATGGACGACTCATTAATAATACAACCATCCATTGCCAAATCATGGACTATTTCAAGTGATGGAGCAACTTATACATTTCATTTACATACCGATGTAGTTTTCCACGACAATGATTTTTTTGAGAATGGTGTTGGTAGAAAAGTAGTTGCTAACGATTTTGTTTACACTTTTAATCGTTTACTCGATCCGAAAATTTCAAAGGCAACAACACTATTAACCTATGTAAACGAAAGAAAAGGATTTGAAGCACCAAACGATTCTACCTTTGTTATTCATCTCGACAGAGCATTTACGCCTTTTCTAGGAATTTTAACCATGAAATATTTTTCTGTAATTCCTCAGGAAGTAGTGGAGAGTTACGGAGAAGATTTTAGAAGAAATCCTGTGGGAACAGGTCCGTTTAAATTTAAAATGTGGAATGAAGGTTCTAAACTGGTATTTGTTAAAAATGAAAAATACTTTGAGTACGAAAATGGAAATCGTTTGCCTTACTTGGATGCTGTTTCAATTTCTTTCATTAAAGATAAAGAAACTTCTTTCCTTGAATTTTTAGAAGGCTCTGTTGATATGGTTTCTGGAATAGATGCTATTAATACGGATGAAGTACTAACGGTGGAAGGGCAGTTGAAAGATAAATACAAGGATTTGTATAAAATGCAAACACAACCGTATTTAAAAACGGATTATTTAGGATTTTTAATTGATGATAATCTACCTCAATTTAAAAAATCACCTTTAAAAATAAAAGCAATTCGTCAAGCGATTAATTATGGATTTGATCGTAAAAAGATGGTGATGTATTTGCGTAAAAATTTAGGAACACCTGCCACAGCTGGTTTTATTCCTCCTGGTTTGCCTTCATTTAATAGTTCAAAAGTGAAAGGATACGATTACAATCCGGATAAAGTAAAAGAACTTTTGTTTTTGGCTGGTTTCCCTGATGGAAAAGGATTGCCGGATATTACTTTGTCAACAACAGAACAATATTTAGAATTGGCTGAATACATTCAATCGCAATTAGCTGAATTCGGAATTAATATTAGAATTGATGTACAGAAATCAAATGTATTGGGAGAAGCAATTGCAAATTCTAAATTAAATTTTTTCCGAAAATCATGGGTTTGCGACTATCCTGATGAAGAAAATTTCCTTTCATTATTCTATAGCAAAAATTGGAGTCCGCAAGGCTTCAATTATACACACTATAAAAACCCTCAATTCGATTTGTTATACGAAAGATCTCAATCCGAATTAAACGACTCTATTCGATATGATTATTATCAGCAAATGGATCAATTACTAATAGACAATGCGCCTGTTGTTCCTTTGTACTATGATCAAGTAGTAAGATTGGTGCAGAATAATATTTCGGGATTGACTTCCAACTCCATGAATTTGCTTTCTTTGAAGAAGGTGAAGAAAATTGCTGTGACGAAATAAGTTATTGTTTCTCCAGATAACAAACAACAGGATAGTGATCCGATAATTCTTCTCTTATTGTGCGGAAGTGGTATGCTTTAAATTGCTTACTGTGTAATATATAATCAATTCTGAAAGAAGGAAATTTACCAATATAGGTTCGTCCAAAACCATTGCCACTTTCTATAAATGCATCCGATAAATTAGTTGCAATTGTGTTTTTTGTATACGATGCTGGTGTATCGTTAAAGTCGCCACAAATAATTACCGGATAAGGACTTGAGGCAATGCTTGCATGGATTAAATCAGCTTGTTTGGCTCGTTTAACAAAAGCAAGCTTCAATCGGGTTAAAATACTTTTGGTGTGTTCTATGTCTTCTGTTTCAACATCATTCTCTAAGTCATCCAGGTATTTATAATCTTCTTTGGAAAAGGCGATGGATTGTAAATGCATGTTGTAAATCCGTAATGTGTCTTTTAAATAAAGAATATCAGTATAAATGCAAACATTGTTGCTATGGTAACCAAAATCGATTTTACCTTTATTTAGAATTGGATAAAAGCTGAATGTGGCGATTCCAAAATGGTGCTCCTTCTTAACTGTTGTAGTATACTCAATGTGAGCGTATTTGAATTTTGAAAGTTTTAAAAGTGAATCGGTATTGGCTAGTTTACTGCTGTCGCGATGAAAATATTCCTGAAAGCAGGCAATTTCAGGTACTTCATTTTTTATTAGTTGAAATATCTTATTCCGAGTGTCAATGTTATGATTCCAGTCGTACAAATCAAACACTTTAACATTGTATGACATCACCTTTATTAATTTTTTAGAAACATCGGGTGTATTATTGGATGTGAATTGAACATAGCTGTGCAAATTAGAAAATCCAACTAATATGATCAAGAAGGAATAAAGTGCACGTTTTTTAATTTGTATTGCCCAATAAATAATAAATAAAAAATTAAGCACGAGAAGCACTGGATAAAATAATCCAAAAAATGCAATGATCCAAAATCTTTCCGGACTTACATGAGGAGCCATATAAGAAACGAGCAAAGCAATAACTACAAGGTGGTTGCAGAACATCGCAATGCGGTTAAAGAAATGGCGTTTACCTTTCCTTGTTTTTTTTTCTTCTTGTATGTTCTTTTGATCCTCCAATATTTTTGCTCGCAAAGCTGCCTGCCGACCGGCAGGTTATGCAACTTTTTTTATTTGTTTACTTTTTTAATTGCCTACCGCCAACTTTATTTTTTATTGCCAACTGAACTACTTTTTCCCACTCGCTTTGAATAAAATTTCTTTCTCCGATTTTGATAAACTCTCGTATCCTGATTTTGAAATTTTATCCAATATTTTATCAACTATTTCCTGCTCTATTTTTTTATTGTAATTGTATGCTTCGTCTGAAGTGCCACGTTTATAAGCTACTTTCATTGTACTTCTGTGTCCCGATTTGAACAAGCCTGATAGCCAATCGAAAAAGCGATTGATTCCTTTTGACATATCAACTCCTTTTTTATATTGTTTGATAAATACAAAACCCATCAATGCGCCACCTATGTGAGAAAGGTTTCCGCCCATATTATCATAAGACGCCATATTTAAAACATCTATAAAAATAACAAACATTGCAACGTAAATTAATTTAACAGGACCAATAAACATCATGTTCATGTTTACGTTGGGAACAAGCGTGGCTGTTGCAACAATGATTGCCGTTACTCCAGCTGAAGCACCAATCATAGTTGAACCGGAGAACTGTTGAAAAACAGGAATGAACGTAAAAAACAGAATCGTTAATAAAGCTCCGGAAATTCCGCCAAATAAATATAATGGAATTAATTTTTTTGAATTGGTATACTCTATGAGAATTTGTCCGAACCAATACAACGTAATCATATTCCATAAAATGTGCATGAGCCCGAAATGTGTGAACATATAGGTGATGATTGTCCATGGCTTGTATAGAAGTCCATTAAAACTGATTGGAAGAGCTAAATTATTTTTTATTAAAGCTTCAATTGTTACCAGAATTTCGGATTCTCCACTTATGAATGTAATTATTCGAAAGAGGCCAATAAGCATGAAAATCACAACGTTTAGTATGATTAAACGTGTAATAGGATTGCCATTCCGTAATTTTGTTTTAAAATCTTCTATAATTTGATTTGCCATCGCTTAATAAAAACGGTTACTTTGTTTTTGCCAGTATTTTATAATAATAAATCCAAATAGTGCACCTCCTAAGTGCGCAAAGTGCGCAATGTTATCGCCTGCAAAATTCGCTACTCCAAAAAATAATTCAGCAACCGCATACAATACAATTGCATACTTTGCTTTTATAGGAATTGGTATAAACATTAACATCAATTCAGTATTAGGGAATAACATCCCAAACCCTATTAAAATTCCAAAAATTGCACCTGATGCGCCAACCATTGGAGTGTTTTCTTTTAATGTGGTTAGTTGATTTATATCACCCATGGCTCTGTTTATAAAAGTGATGTTATCTGGGTTGTTTGTCCAATCGATTAAAAATTGATCGATTACTAACGTGTTTTCAGGAATTGAATACATTGCAGAAAAATGTGTTTTAACAATAGAGATATATTCTTCAGGTGTAGAATTGTTTAAAAAAGCCTGTGTCGCTACTTGAATTTGATGATATTCAAATGCCTGGTAGCCTATGTAAATAAGTGCCGCTCCAATTCCCGTAATCATGTAGAAGATGAGGAAACGCTTCGGTCCCCAAGTATTTTCCAGGACTTTGCCGAACATTAATAAGGCAAACATATTAAAGAAGATGTGAAAAAGTCCTCCATGCATAAACATATAGGTCACAAATTGGAAAGGATAAAATAGCTCGGAACTGAAATAGTGTAATCCCAAATAGGTTGATAGATCAATCTTGTTTTGAGTTTCAAACAAAAAAGTAGCAAGAAAAAAAAGCACATTAATAATTAGCAAATTTTTTACTACTGTTGGCAAAGCATTAAAGCTATTCGGACGATATTGTTGGTAAGACATGGTTACGGATAACGAATTAAAACGAATTTACTAATTTGTGTTTTTTTTGCTGATATGCTAACTATCTACTGTCTACTTTTCTCCCTACTCCAAACTCCTCGCTGCGAACTATTTCTTAAACCTCTTATCTAAATCGTCAGAAGAGAATGTTGTAATGGTCGGCTTTCCACTTGGCGTGCTGTAGGGCATTTTACAAGCAAACAATTCATCTATTATATTCTGCATTTCTTCTTGCGTTAATGCTTTGCCAGACTTTATTGCCGTGTTTCTTGCCATCGAACGTGCTAAATTTTCTCTTTTATCGGATTTTAATTCCAGTAAGTTCTGTTTGTAATTCTCCAATAATCCTTCCAATAATTTTACCGAATCATATGCTGACGTATCGGCAGGAACGCCATGAATAATAAATGTGTTTTTGCCAAATTCGCTAATGTCAAAGCCCATACTCTGAATTTCTGACTGTAATTCTTTTACCAATTCAAAGTCGGGTGTGTTCAATTCAATGGTTTTAGGAAAAAGTTCTTGTTGTGTGGCCGACTTGTGTTTTTCAAATCCTTCTAAAATGCGTTCATACAAAATACGCTCGTGTGCACCTTGTTGATCAATTACCATAAAACCGGTTTTGATATGAGTTAAAATGTATTTGTTGTGTAATTGGTAAGTCGATTTCTTATTGCTCTCGTGTAAATCGTTGTCCCAATCAGTGTTTATTGTTTGTTGCGTTTCTTCTTCTTTTTTAATCTCAAACTCCAATTGATTATCAACGTGGCGACTATAAAGTTTCTCCCAATTGGTTTTATTGGAAAGTTCGCGTTCGATTGTTTCTTTCTTTTCTGTTTTAAACGGATTGTAATTTTGATCTACCTTAATAGTCGGCTGCTTGTAAATACCGTCAACAGGCTTTAATGGCATGTTGTACAAATGCGCTTCCTGGTCAAAATCCAGACTAGGGGAAATGTTAAATTGCCCGAGAGATTTTTTTACAGCCGAACGCAAAAAAGCATAAATCGCTTTTTCGTCTTCAAATTTCACTTCTGTTTTTGTCGGATGAATATTAATATCGATGGATTTTGGATCCACATCCAACATTAAAAAGTAAGAAGCAAAAGAATCTGCAGGAAGCAACTGCTCGAATGCAGATTGCACAGCATGGTGCAGATAGCCATTTTTTATAAATCGTTTGTTCAAAAAGAAAAACTGTTCGCCACGAGTTTTCTTAGCGAAATCAGGTTTTATCACAAAACCTTTTATTTTTACAATACCTGTGTTTTCTTCAACAGGAACCAAACGGGTGTTGTAAGAATTTCCGAAAATCCCCATTAAACGCTGTTTCAATGAACCTGCTTCCAGATGAAATATTTCGGTATTGTTATGATGAAAACTAAAAGCAATCTCCGGATTTGGAATACTCACTCGATGAAATTCGTCAATGATATGGCGCAATTCAACAGAATCTGTTTTTAAAAAATTCCTTCTTGCAGGAACATTAAAAAACAAATTTTTAACGGAGATAGAAGTGCCTTCTGAGCAACTAACGGCTTCCTGGCGCTTGATTTCACTTCCTTCAATGTCTATTTGAACGCCAACATCATCGCCAATACGTTTTGTTTTTAATTCTACCTGAGCAATGGCAGCAATAGAGGCCAAAGCTTCTCCACGAAATCCCATTGTTCGGATAGCAAAAAGATCATCTGCTTTTTTAATTTTAGAAGTAGCATGGCGCTCAAAACTCATGCGGGCATCGGTTTCACTCATTCCGCATCCATTATCAATGACCTGAATAAGTGTTTTTCCGGCATCTTTTACAATCAGCTTTATCTTTGAACCGCCAGCATCCAATGCATTTTCCATCAATTCCTTAACAGCAGAAGCTGGTCGTTGAACCACTTCCCCTGCAGCAATTTGATTGGCTACCGAATCGGGTAAAAGATGAATAATGTCTGACATAATGGGCGAATTCCCACAAAAATAATACTAATAATTGAATGCAGACGAATTGTTATGGATAAGCCTGAGGTTGTGTTAGTTTATTTAACAATCAGCTTTTTGTGAATATTTGTTTGTCCAGAAGAAATTTCAACAAAATAAACCCCTCTCGCTAACTTATTCTCCGGATAAAAGGAAAACAATGTGTGTCCTTTAGCTGAAAGTGTAATGGTGGTGGAGTATATTTTCTTTCCAGTAACATCATAAAAATTGATGTAAGCATCCGATACTAATTGCGAAGAAATAATATTGATATTGATATTTTCATTTCCGGCTGGGTTAGGATAAATATCAAAAGCAAAATCATCAGCACTATTAAATTCAACTGGAACAGTTTGAGAATAACTTGTGTTTCCGTTAAAATCTGTTTGTTTCAAACGATAATAAGAAAGACCATTGTATGGATTTGCATCCACAGAATAGTAGTTGATTATACTGGTACTATTTCCTGCTCCGTCAGTTGTGTTTACTGTTTCAAAGTTAATTCCATCAACCGATCGTTCAATATTAAAATAATCGTTATTTATTTCAGAAGCTGTAACCCAGTTTAAATCTACTTTGTTTTTGTTTGGGACTGCTGTAAATGAAAGTAGTTCGATTGGTAATGGGTTGATTCCTTTTGTAGAACCAAATGTGAAGGGACTAAATGAGGTAACATTTGCAGTTGTTTTTACCGTTCCTGCCGCTGATCCAACACACCCAGCAGTTGTTGTAACAACATCATTGTTGTTTTCCCAAGCAGCGCCATTCCAATGAGCAACTCTTAAATCAGAACTAGTACAATCAATGATTCCACTCCAGGCAGCATCTTCCCAATATAAAGTAACTGTTGCATTTCCAGTGCCTGTTCTATCTAATTGCCAATATTCCATTGTACTCACATTCATTAAAACAGGAGTTGGAGTTACAGCCATTGAAGTTGTATTTGAAAAAGGATTTGCAAAATATTCAGCAGTATAGGTAGAAGACACGGTAGGAACACCTATAGCAATTCGTGCATATCGTCCGGCTTTACCTGTTGGAAAAATAAAAGCTTGTGCGCCTATTTTTCTAATTGGTCCATCCACGTAGCTGGTACTGCTATAATTTGTAGCAACGGCTCCACTATTTACAACTATTAAGTTGGACGTGCTTGTAGTTAGTAATCCACTTGTAAGATTTAAACCAACAGTTGTTCCACTAATGTTCACGTTGTAAGTAGCAGTTCCTCCTAATGTAACACCAGCAGCATTGTTTATTACAAGATTGCAAAACGTTTCTCCAGCAGCAATGGCATTATCAAAAATTGTTTGAGCTACTGTTCCATTAAAAGTAACGCTTCCTGTTCGTTCATTAAATGCAGTTGCACTATTGAAGTTTTGTATCCAATTCCCTTGAATGGTAATTGGATAAAGTGTTGTAGAGACATCAATACTTCCACTAATAAATTGAATGTTGTGGCCCACATCTAAATTCCCACCCAAGGTGTTGGTTCCAGAAATTGTTTGAATGTCATAAAATTTCATTGTAGAAGAAGCGCCTTGCCCGTCAATTGTTAATGTCCCTGTAAATTCAACCAATGAGTTATTGGTAGTTGCATCAACCGTTCCTTGAACATATGTCCAGTTATTCATTTCACTAATTAAATTTGAACCAAACGTAAGTGTTCCACCCGTTTTATCAATAGTTACTGCTGGTAATCGCCCTCTGTTAGATGAACCTGAACCAGTGAGCAATTGATTGCCTGTTCCGTTAAATAAAAATGTTCCAGTTCCACCTGTGCTTGTAGCACTATTCGTAATCGTAACGTCTCCTTTTGGATTAAAAGTTCCAGTATTTATTGCGTACCAACTACTACCAGCGAGTGTAATAAGATTAGAAGAGGTCCAAGTTAATCCAGCAGAAATAGTAATGGTTTGACTTGTGCCTGGAATAAAGATGTCGTACAAACTTATATTTTGACCAGATAATGTACAGGTATTTAAAATGTTTACAGCAGAAGTTCCTGGAACTATTAACGTGTTTCCTGCAATGGTATTCCAACTTGTTCCATTAAAATTAAAAACACCGCTAATGTTTAAAGAACCAGAAGCTTTATTGATTTGAACATTTCCAATCGCACAAATGTAATTGTAAGTTGAAACCGCAGAAGCATTGATATTTTGTGCGCCTGTTCCATCAAACAAATAAGTAGCTGAACCACCATTAGCCGAATTGTTTGAAGATGCTGTTAATGTTAAATCACCTTTTATTTCTAAGGTACCAGTGTTGATTCGGTACCAACTGGAACCATTAATTATTACATTGTTTGTGGATGTTAAAAATAATCCAGCGGTTAAATTTATATCCTGACTATTAGCAGGAATGTAAATGTCATATAGCGTAAGATCTTGTCCGGAAAAAGTGGTTGTGTTTAAGATATTTAAAGTAGAAGTTCCTGCATTTATTAAGGATGTTCCAGCAGTTGTAATCCATGTTGTTCCATTGAAATTAATAATTCCAATAAAGTTCAAAGTTCCAGAAACTTTATTCACTTGTACTTTTCCTAAAGCTGCAACATAGTTATAAGCAACCGCTCCGGAAGTAACATTTTGTGCACCTGTTCCGTTAAACAAATAAGTAGCTGAACCGCCATTTGCACTGTTGTTAGAGGATGTGGTTAAATTTAAATTTCCTTTTATTTCTAATATGCCAGTGTTAATTCGGTACCAAGACGAACCACTGATAGTAACTAAATTAGTAGAGGTTAATTTTAAACCACTAGAAATATTAACATCCTGACTATTAGCAGGAATGTAAATATCATACAGCGTTAAATCCTGTCCGGAAAAAGTAGTTGTATTTAAAATATTCACCGTAGAAGTTCCAGCATTTATTAAGGATGTTCCAGCAGTTGTAATCCATGTTGTTCCATTGAAATTAATAATTCCAATAAAGTTCAAAGTTCCAGAAACTTTATTCACTTGTACTTTTCCTAAAGCGGCTACATAATCGTAAGCGATTGCTCCTGAGGTGATCGTTTGTGCTCCCGTTCCATTAAACAAATAAGTAGCTGAACCGCCATTTGCACTGTTGTTAGAGGATGCTGTTAAATTTAAATTTCCTTTTATTTCTAAAGTTCCTGTATTTATTCGGTACCAATTTGTTCCGTTGATAGTAATTAAATTTGTTGAAGTTAATTTTTGTCCTGCAGTGATATTTATATCTTGTCCAGTTGCCGGAATAAAAATATCATACAGTGTTAAATCTTGCCCCGAAAAAGTGATAGCATTATTTAAAATGTTGAGTGTAGATGTTCCAGCATTTATTAAGGATGCGCCAGCGGTATTAATCCAAGTGGTTCCATTAAAATTAATGATTCCAACAAAGTTTAAGGTTCCAGAAGTTTTATTCACTTCCACTTTTCCTAATGCTGTTACATAATTGAAGGCAGCAGCAGCAGAGGTAACAGTTTGTGCTCCCGTTCCATTAAACAAATAAGTAGCTGAACCACCATTTGCACTATTGTTAGAAGATGAGGTAAGGTTCAGGTTTCCTTTAATGGCTAATGTTCCTGTGTTAATTCGGTACCAATTTGCACCTATTATTGTAAGGCTGTTGTTTGAAGTAATCGTTTGTCCAGCTCCAATGTTATAATCGGCTCCACTAGCAGCAAACGTTAAATCATACAATGAAATGTTTCCTGAAAAAGTTTGTGTTCCAGAGAAAGTAACCGCTCCATTGTTGTGATTGAATGTTCCACCGGAGAAGGTGTAGCCACCAGTAATTTGAAGGGTTCCCGCAGTAGAAGTAAATGTTCCCGCGCTTAAATTAAAACTAGCATTAATGGTAATGTTTCCATTGTTGCCGGTAAATGTTCCTGCGGCTTGTGTGAAATTGGATGCTCCTACCGTAAGCGTTATGCCTGCATTAAAGGATACTGCTCCTGTATATCCTGTAGCAATTGAAAATCCAAGAACATTGGCTGCTGCATCAATAGTACAAGAACCGAGTCCAGCACCATTAAAAATAGCAATATCTATATTTACAGGAACGCTTGCTCCAGAGGCTCCACCAGAAGTAGTAGACCAGTTTGCTGTATTGTTCCAGTTGGCAGCACCGCCTGAAATCCAAAAACGGTTAGCTGAGTAGCTATTTGTATAGCTAAAAAGAAAGATAAGAATTAGGGAGTAGACTAATCTTTTCATCTTGTATATATTATGTCAAATTCTTACAAATATAAAAAAATCATTCATTTGGTGAAATTTTAGGAGGTTTATTTTTTAGACAATAAAACTTAGTTTTTGAGATGATTAGAAGGTTTTCCATATTTGGATGCCAAACCATTGATTGAGGTAGCTGAAGAAGAGGATTCCCAACATGAATAAAAAGCAGAAAGGCAAATCTAGATTTTTTCCAAAGAAATTACTCCCAGAAAGAAGGATGAGTGGTGTAAGGGTTTCGACTTACATTTTAGTTTTCAACACCGTCCATAAATTGATGCTAAACCATTGATTTAAATAAATCACAAAAAGTATCCCAAAAATGAGGGCAAAAGCAAGAAGCAAACCTAGATTTTTTCCAAAGGAATTACTTCCAGAAAGAAGTACGCGCGCAACTAACAGCTCCACTTTTGGTTGCATGTAACTGAATGCGGGAACCAAAATAAATACCAGCGTTAACATGGCAATGCCTGTAAATTTATAAGGATTGATACTTATATCATAGTGTATAATATAGTCGGTAATAAAGTCAGTGAAAAGATTAAGTGCTAGTACACTTATCATTAATACCATTAAGTTAAACAGTTTTTTGTACATCGTTCTTGTTTACTATGCAAATCAACGGAAATCTCCGTTATTATGTGAAGTTCGTTCAGTATTTCAATTAACATCCTTACGTTGAAAAGTAAAGAAATCATAACCGAATGAAGCACTCTTACAAAGTAACTTAGCACAATAATTGTTATACTCGTAAAGCATCAATCTTTTTTTAATGAAAAAATTCATCTTCACTATATTTTCTTCTTTTGTTTTTATCTCTGTTAGTTTTATTCCAAAATCAACTGTCACCCAGAACAAAGGCGAAGGGCAAGATCCACCATTTTATTCTAAAGATACACGTTGGGCAGATTCGGTTTTTAAAACGCTTTCTCCTGACGAACGTTTGGCACAATTGTTTATGGTTGCAGCGTATTCCAATAAAGACAATGCTCATGTAAAAGAAATAAAAGACTTAATAGATCAATATAAAATTGGGGGTTTGATATTCTTTCAAGGCGGACCAGTGCGACAAGCCATTCAGGCAAATTGTTATCAGTCGTGCTCCAAAGTGCCTTTGTTTATGTCGATTGATGCTGAGTGGGGCTTGGCAATGCGATTAGATAGTACCACAAAATTCCCTCGTCAAATGACTTTAGGCGCCATTCAAGACGATTCATTAATTTATGAAATGGGTTTTGAAATTGCTCGTCAATGCAAGCGATTAGGGATGCAAATAAATTTTGCTCCAGTTGTGGACATCAATAACAATCCCTTAAATCCTGTTATCGGAAACCGTTCTTTTGGTGAAAACAAATACAACGTTGCAAAAAAAGCATTGATGTATATGAAAGGAATGCAGGACAATCAAGTGCTTGCCAATGCAAAACATTTCCCCGGTCATGGTGATACCGACAGCGATTCACACAAAACGTTGCCAACCATAAAATCATCTCGCGAACGGTTGGATACATTGGAATTGTATCCTTTCAAAGAATTAATTGCACAAGGATTAGGCAGTATGATGGTGGCACACTTGAGTATTCCAGCTTTGGATACTACACGCAACCAGGCATCCACACTTACCAAAAAAATTGTAACTGGTTTATTGAAAGATACACTTGGATTTAAAGGCTTGGTTTTTACCGATGCTTTGAATATGAAAGGTGTAAGTAAGTTTTACAAGCCGGGAGAAGCGGACGTAAAAGCACTTTTAGCAGGAAATGATGTTTTACTTTTTGCAGAAGATGTTCCCACTGCGATTGCTGAAATTAAAAAAGCAATTGAGCGTGGTGATATTTCTCAGGAAGAAATTGATAAACGCTGCATGAAAATATTATTGGCAAAACAATGGGCAGGACTAAATCACTATTCTAAAATAAAATTAAAAAATTTGTACCAAGACTTGAATACTCCAAATGCAGAACTGATTAATCGTAAATTAACAGAAGCATCACTTACTTTATTGCAGAATAAAAATGAAATACTTCCGCTGCAGAATCTTGATTCAACTAAAATTGCTTCAGTATCTCTTGGATATAAAGGATTGAGTGTATTTCAACAAACGCTTTCCAATTATGCTTCCGTGAAACATTTCGGAGTTGATAAAGATGCAAAAGTTCCTGCATTTGATACGCTGTTTGCTCAGTTAAAAAATCACAACCCGATTATTGTTCATATCAACAACACAAACAATAAGCCGGATAAAAATTTTGGTTTAACACCTCAAGTGATGTCATTTTTAAAAGCAATTTTAAAAGAACACAAAGTGATTGTGAATGTGGCTGCAAATCCCTACATCCTTGCAAAGCTGGATAGTATTCAGTTTGCTGATGCAGTAATCATGAGTTATGAAAATAGCGACTATAGCGAATCGTATGCAGCACAATTAATTTTTGGTGGAGTAGGTTCAACAGGGAAATTACCAGTTACAGCAAGTCAGGATTTTAAAGTAGGAACAGGAATCGACACCAAGCCCGTTCGTTTTAAATATACTATTCCTGAAGAGTTAGGTTTTGATTCTAAGAAACTTGCGAAGATCGACAGCATAGCTATGAACGGAATAAAAGAAAAGGTTTTTCCTGGTTGTCAAGTCTTAGTTGCAAAAGATGGGAAAGTGATTTACCAAAAATCATTCGGTCATCATACTTATGACACAAAAATAAAAGTTAAGAATACAGATTTGTATGACTTAGCTTCCATTACTAAAATTGCAGCTTCCACGGCTTCTTTGATGAAATTGGTAGACGAAGGGAAAGTGAATTTAGATAATCCATTGTGTTATTATATGCCGGAGTTGGAAGGGACCAACAAACAAAATATTGTACTTCGTGAAATGATGACACATCAGGCGGGATTGAAAGATTGGATTCCATTTTGGATTAGAACGGTGAACAAAGATGGAACGTACAAAGACGGAATTTATAATAAAACACCAAACGATTTTTATTATAACCGAGTGGCGAATGATTTATACATCAATAAAAATTACGAAGACACAATTTATAAACGCATCATTGAGTCACCTGTAAAAGAGTCGGGGAAATATGTTTACAGCGATCTTGGATATTATTTTCTGAAAAAAATTATTGAAAAAGAAACACAAAATGCATTAAACATTTATGTGCAGAATTCGTTTTATGCACCATTAGGATTGACAACAATGGGTTACAAGCCTTTAGCAAAATTTGAGTTGAACAGAATTGTTCCAACGGAGTTTGATGCAAAATTTAGAAAGCAACAAGTACATGGTGATGTCCACGATCAAGGAGCAGCTATGCTAGGTGGAGTAGGCGGACATGCTGGATTGTTTTCCAACTCGAATGACTTGGCGGTGATGATGCAACTGTTCATGAACTACGGAACTTACGGAGGAAAACGGTATATAGATTCAACAACACTTTTTAAATTTACTGAATGTCAATATTGCACAGAGAACAGAAGAGCAATTGGTTTTGATAAACCAGAAATGAATCCCGATAAAGACAGTCCGGTTTGTAAAGCTGTTTCCTATATGAGTTTCGGTCATGCCGGATTTACAGGTACATTGGCTTGGGCCGATCCTAAAACCGGGATCATTTATATTTTTCTATCCAACAGAGTCTATCCCGATGCGGATGACAATAAACTTTCTAAATCCGGAATACGCGGAAAGATCCATGCGGTGATTTATGATGCTGTGAAGTAAGATTTCCTTTCTTTTCACTTTTCTTTTATCTTATGTATATTGTTGAATATCAATTATATAAATAATTTGTTACCTGTTTGTGTTACTATGACATCCAAATACAACAACGATGTCAAAAAAACATATAACAATTCTCCTCCTGAGTTTCTTCATAGGTATTTCTATTCAGGCTCAGCACAATTATCTGCTCTTCGATTATTCTGTTTCTCAATTTAAACTTTCACAAACCAGTACAACTTCCTCAACACTTTCCGAAAAATTAAACCGCTGCGAAGGAAAGTATGCGGGTGCATCTTATCACTTTGCATTGGGACGTAAAAATTCGATTGGCATTGGAATGGGTCTCAGCAAAATTAACTATCAAAAAGAATGGCTGGGCGTTTTTCCGGAAAGCAATCAATTTGGAGTAGCTACGGTAAACGGACAAATTGAGTACTGGAGTTTTCCTGTTTCTTATACCAGGACCAATGGTTATGGCCGAAATAATTTAGCCAGATATTCTCGCTTTAAAAGAGACCAGGCTCATTTTGGATTCACGATCACCTACACGCCTTCTTTCATCGGAAAAAATTCCTTCTCCGTAAACACCCTGGGCGGTGCCGACCATAATACATTCCTTTCAAGTTTCAATAGCAACGAACAAGCCTTTCAACATTCTTTAACGATCGGACTTTCGGATCAATTCTATCTTTTAGAGAATCGCATCCGCATTGATTTGGAGCCTTATTTCGGAATGGGAAGTAGCTTTTTCAAAGAAGGTGGAACCAATATCAACAACCTCAGTTTTGGTTTACGATGCCGTATTGGTCTTTATACAAAACTGCCGCAAATTAATATAGAAAGAGAAGTAGCTAAAGGGAATGCAGAAGAGAAGAAGAAACAGTTGGAACAAAAACAAAAAGAAATTCAAGAACAACTAAATAAAAATAAAAACTCTAAATAAAAAAATCATGAAGACTCCAATCAAACTTTTAATGCTGACAGTGCTTATTGCAATGTCTGCTAAGGCGCAAAATGTTCACCATGGTGAGCTTGCAACTAACGGTTCAGTTTATTTCAGAGCAGAACCTGTCAACAATTTTTTGCCCGATAAAGCAGGAAATATTTATTACTACATGCATTTGCAAGGAGTACAAAAAACATTGGCTGATACAAAAGAACATATTCCTTTGAATATTTCTGTTGTGCTTGATCGCAGTGGATCTATGGAAGGAGATAAATTGAAATATTCTAAAGAAGCTTTAAAATACATTGTGAACAATCTGGATAACAGAGATGTGATTTCTATTGTATTGTACGAGACAGGTGTGGAAGTATTTCTTGAACCGCAGCGGTTGGAAGACAAAGCAGGTTTATTAAATAGGATAGACAAGATCACAACAGCCGGCTCTACCAATCTGGAAGGAGGCATTCGAAAAGGTTATGAACTGGTAAAAAGTGCAAAAAAATTAATTGGCACCGAAATGGTCAATCGTGTTTTGCTGCTTTCTGATGGACTTGCAAATGTTGGATTGACAGATTCAGAAGCATTGGCTGCAATAACAAAGAATCATTTCGAAGAACACCATATCTCTATTTCTACTTTTGGAGTTGGGAATGATTACAACGAAAATCTAATGGCGAAGATTGCTTTACAAGGCGGTGGATTATATTATTTTATTTATTCTCCTGAAAAACTTCCTTCAATATTCAATGAGGAATTAAAAGGGATGTCGAAAGTGATTGCAAAAAATACGTTGCTGAAAATTAAATTTCCTTCAGATCAATTGACTTACGACAGAACGTTTAATTTCAGCAGCAATTTAAAAGGAAATGTCTTGGAGATTAGTTTCAACGATCTTTTTGCTGAAGAACAAAAATCAATTTTGATCTGTTTTAAAACAAATGGAAAACCCACCACTCCTCTTACCATTGAATGTTCATTAGAGTATTCAAATGCAAATGTTGAGCCCATGGCTTCTGTTACAGATGTCAGAAAATCGATCATGAAACCGGCAGCAGATGATAAAGAGTATGACAGTGGTTACAACCATGCTGCGAGCGAAGGCTATGCGCTTGGAATTACACAGGAGCTGTACGATAAAGCTGTAGAAAATGCCAATGCCGAACATTATGCGGAAGCCAAAGTGGTAGTGAAAGAAGCGCGTGACATTTTGGATGTCCATTTCAAAAAGGTAGGGGAAAATGTTTTTTTACGTGATTTCGACAAACAATTATCAGAGTATGCTTTGTTGATTGACAACATGAAAGACATGGATCGAGAAACATTTCGTTACAACGTTAAGTTGAGTAAAGAATACGGGATGAAAAGAAAAATTCGTTCAAAATTTTAACGAATAAATTGCATATCTTAGTATACCCGTTTAAGCGGGTGTACTCGATATGTCTGACATCAATTCCATATTCAAGAATAAAAACCTGCCTGCCGGACAGGCAGGCGAAGAAACGGTAGGATTGCTATATGAGCGTTACGGAAAAAAGCTCTACGGTTATGCGATCACAAAGTGGAAGGTGAGCGAAGATGATGCTTGGGAACTGGTTTACAAAACGCTTTACAAAGTAATGAATGTAGCTGATCAATATAATTTTCAGGATGAAGGAAAATTTATTGGTTTTCTTTTTAAAGTTTTCATCAACTATCTTCGAAATCATTATCGTGATACGAAAGCAAAAGGAATTGTTACTATCGAGCTACTCGAAAAACATGAGAAAATCAGCATCGACCGAAAAGAAAGTTTAGAAGAAAAGGAAAGTACGAGTACGCTCATGAGATGTCTTCAAAAAGTTTTAGCATTGTTAGACGATTGGCAACGTGTTCTTTTATTGATGCGTGCACAGGATTATTCTTATGAAGCTATTTCAAAATATGTGGATCGTCCAAGTGATCAGCTGAAAGTATATCATATGCGCTTTAAAAAAGTGGTTACTGAAAAAACGAATGAGTGCATGAATAAAAACGAATGAAGAATTTTAGTACCATAAATGAAAATGAATTGGATGGAGCGTTAAATGCTTTGTTTCTGGAGAAGTACAGCCGGAAAGAAGATGAAGAGTTGGCTCGTTTTTGTATGGAACAGGATTTTCAGGTGCTTATCAATTCAAAGAAAGAAGCAGCACTTCTTGCACGCTTAAACGGAAAACAAGGCGGAGGAAAAAATATACTATTATGGTCACTTTCTGTTTTGTTGCTTTCTGTTTTATCAATTGTATTGTATAATATTAATAGCAGCGAACAAAAAGTAATAGCCACATCTTCGGAAAATTCAACTGCTTATTCTGAATCTGTTGAATCGTCAACGCAAACGGATGGTTCGAGTGCATTAGAAACCACGGAAGAAAAATTAGAGCAAAAAATTGTGGGTAGTTTATCTCCTTTTAATGTTAGAACAAATGAACCTACAAGTCCGGCAATTGATAGTTTGGAAGTAGAACCCGTATATATTCCAAAGGCAGTTCCGGAACCTGTTGAAGAGAAGGTGCTTCCTTATTTTAATAAAGAAGGACTTGCCTATTTTGCAAAAATAAAAAAGCGGATCCTTCAAAAACTTGTAAAGATAGACGATGTGCTTTATGGTAAAACTGCACCGGGTTCTACAATGTATAAGAACAGTGAAGTGATTGTGCCTCCTTTTGTTATGAGCAATTTTCCGGTTACGAATCTGGAGTACAAAACTTTTTTAGCCGACCTTGTGATGCAGGGAAGATTTGAAGACATGAAAAAATGTTTACCAAAAGAAGAAGTATGGAAAGAATATGGTTGTAATAATTTGGCGAAAAATTATTTTTCAAATGAAATTTACAATGATTTTCCTGTGGTGAATATCAATACCAAAGCATGTGCTATCTATTGCGAATGGCTGCAAGAAGAGTGTAATCAGGAGCTTGCGATATCAACTAAGAAATCAAAAACAAAAAGCACTGGTAAAAAGAAACAGGTGATAGTGCGACTGCCTTATGATTATGAATGGATTTATTCTGCCGATGCAGCTTATGCGCTCATTCCCGATTGTTCAGGATACAATACCATTTATGATCCCAGCGAAGGTTTGGTGGATAAAGGGTTTTATAAACGTACTTCACAGGTGAATAAGATTGACAAGAGTAAAGAAACGCCAATGGATAAATTGTCGGATGTAAACCGTTTTGGAATGTCAGAAGAAGAGATCATTGCGATCTTCAAAAAAGCGATCAACTACAAAGATGTAAAATCAAAAAGCACAGGAAACCCTGCTGCCCCGGAATCATACCCTGATAATATAGAAGCGTGTTGTTTGGCCGGACATGTGAGTGAACTCATCAAAAGCAAAGAAGGTGAAATGAAAGTGAGAGGTTGTTGCTGGAAGGATAAGGAAGAATATTTGAAGATGATGGACGTTTACAATAAAAATGGCGCTTCACCATTTATTGGTTTCAGGGTGGTTATATTGAATACAGAAAGAGGAAGTGATAAAGATCCTTTTTGGTAAAAATTCATTACATCCTTTCAGGAACTTCAATTCCCAACAATCCCATGCAGTTCTTAATTGCAATACCAATTGTATTTGATAATTGCAAACGGAATAGAATTAAATCTTTTTGCTCTTCTTTTAAGATAGGAGTATCGTGGTAATATTGGCTGAATTCTTTTGCTAAATCGTATGTATAGTTGGCTATTAATGCCGGACTCAATTCATTGGCTGCTTGTTGCAATACCGCATCAAAAGAATGTAGTTTTATTAGCAACTCTTTTTCCTTTGGTAATAATGTTACGTTATGAGTAAATACATCAATGTTTTCAAAATCCCAACCCTCTTTTGCTTTACGTAACACTGCTTGTATTCTTACATAATTAAATTGTATGAAAGGAGCAGTGTTTCCATTAAAGTCGATGGACTCGGCAGGATTGAAAAGCATTTTCTTTTTCGGATCGATTTTGAGCATAAAATATTTTAATGCTCCCAAGCCAATTGTTTTATACAAATGATTTGCTTCTTCTTCGGTTAAGCCTTCAACTTTTCCTAATGCTTTTGTTGTTTCAGCGGCAGTATCAATCATCACTTGCATTAAATCATCCGCATCCACCACTGTTCCTTCACGTGATTTCATTTTACCTTCCGGCAATTCAACCATTCCGTAGGATAAATGGTGTAAGTCGTTTGCCCATTCGTAACCTAATTTTTTAAGGATGAGAAACAATACTTTGAAATGATAATCTTGTTCGTTACCAACGGTATAAATCATTTTGGAAAAATGTACATGTTGTTGACGCAAAAGAGCTGTTCCCAAATCCTGAGTCATGTAAACAGAAGTTCCATCCGAACGCAACAAAGTTTTTTCGTCCAAGCCATCAGCGGTCAAATCAATAAAAATAGATTTATCTGCACGTGTTTTCAAAACACCTTTTGAAAGTCCTGTATCAATAATTTCTTTTCCTAAAAGGTAGGTATTGCTTTCGTAATAAGTGCTATTGAAATCAACACCCATCATTTTGTAAGATGCATCAAATCCTTTGTATACCCAGCCGTTCATCATTTCCCACAAGTCGCGCACTTCTTTATCGTTTGCTTCCCATTTTTGCAACATTTCTTGAGCCTCTAACATCAAAGGCGCATTCTTTTTCGCATCTTCCTCCGTTTTTCCGTCCGCCATCAAACGTCCGACTTCCGTCTTATACTGTTTATCAAACTCCACATAATATTTCCCAACCAAGTGATCGCCTTTCAATCCAGACGATTCAGGTGTTTCCCCATTTCCCAATTTCTGCCAAGCCAACATACTTTTACAAATATGAATTCCACGATCGTTCACCACACTCGTCTTTACTACTTTGTTTCCTGCAGCAGTCAATATATTTGAAACAGAGTATCCTAATAGAATATTTCGCACATGTCCTAAATGCAAAGGTTTGTTGGTATTCGGAGAAGCGTATTCTACCATTACAGTAGCTGCATTTTCAGGAACAGGTTTTATAAGTGATTTGCTATTAATCGTTTTAAAATAGTTGAGCCAGAATGAATCGGCAATCACCAAATTCAAAAATCCTTTTACTACATTAAAATCAGCTATTTCGGGAACATTGGCTTTTAGATAAGTTCCAATATCGTTGGCAGTATCTTCGGGTTTCTTTTTAGAAATTTTCGCAAAATTAAAAACGACAAGAGTTAAGTCGCCCGTAAAATCAGGATTTGTTTTTTCGAAAGCTATTTTATCAGACGAAGCACCGTAAAGCGATTGCAATGCTTCAGATGTTTTCTCCGTAAGTTTTTGTTCTAAGTTCATTCTACTATTCTACTGTTTTCTTTTTACTTAATTACATAATCACTTATTCATCCTAATAAGTCAACTGACTCACCACTTTCTGCAATATCTCAAAAGTATTCTCCGCCATTAAATTCTCCTTATCAAGTGTAGGGTTTACTTCGCAAATCTCGAAGCAACAAACTTTTTGGTTTTGGATAAGGCGGACACATAAACTTCCGGCTTCCTTTTCTGTTATTCCGTTACGAACAGGAGTACCCGTTCCTTTCGAAATAGAGGAATCCATACTATCTACATCAAACGAAACATAAATATGGGTACAATTACTTAAGTGAGCCAAAGTATCGCGGGCAATTTTCTCCACTCCGTTACGCTTTACCTCAGCAGTGGTGAAGGTTTTGATTTTGTGTTTCTTTAATAAATAGGTTTCTTCGGGCTCAACGTCTCTTACTCCAATGTAAACCAGATCGTTGTAAGAAATTTTTGGAGCAATTCCACCAATTTTCTTTAAACGGTTCCATAAATCAATCGTGTCCTTATCGGGTTTATTCATTTTATTAGCCGTATTGTCTTCGTTTAATGAAACGGCAATCGGCATACCGTGCATGTTTCCGGATGGGGAAGTGTACGGGCTGTGAATGTCAGCATGTGCATCAATCCAAATAACGCCCAATTTACTTTTTGGGTAAGCTATTTTGATTCCGGCAATGGTTCCGCCAGCAGTACTGTGATCGCCAGCAAGCACAATTGGGAAATTATTCTTCTTTAAAGTCTGGGAAACCTGGTTGGCAATACGCTCGTAAATGGCTAAAATACCTGCAATACGTTTGGCATGCTGGTACTTTGTTGGTTCAAACAACAGCTGGTTTTCCACCTTTACTTCAATAGATTCAATCTGTTTAAACATATTACTTCCATAATCGAGTGCTGCTATTTTAATTGCATCCACACCCATACTTGCGCCACGGGTTCCAGCTCCGATTTCGGACTTTACTTCTATAAACTTTAAATTTTTCATCTGAATTACTTTATATATAGCACCTATAAACTTTTATTGCCTGTTTAGTCGATTCTTAGTTAAATGTTGATTTAAATCACTTACTTTGCTTATAATTTATCAATGTAAGTTACTTACATTTGCTTTTTATATTTAAATCCCCTTAAACATGGAGAATACATACCGCGATTTAATTCAACAAACCTTTGATTTTCCTCAGGAAGGGTTTAATGTTGAAGATGATAGTCTACATTTTAATGATATTCCTTTGATGGATATTATCAAGCAATACGGAACACCCCTTAAAATCTCCTATCTGCCAAAGATCAGCTCCCAAATCCAAAAAGCCAAGAAAATATTCAATGTGGCTATGGCTAAAGCCGATTACAAGGGCAAATATACATATTGTTATTGTACTAAGAGCTCTCATTTCCAATTTGTATTGGAAGAAGTGCTTAAAAACGATATTCATTTAGAAACCTCATCAGCCTTTGATGTGCCTCTGGTAAGGGCTTTGTATGATGCTGGAAAAATTTCTAAAGAGACCTATATCATCAACAATGGATATAAACGACCTAACTATTTAAAGTATATAAGTGAGTTGGTGAACGATGGTTTTGTGAATTCTATTCCCATTCTGGATAACACCAATGAACTCCCTTTGCTTGAAAAACTATGCAAAAACAAGTTTAAAATTGGTATTCGGGTAGCAACGGATGAAGAGCCTAAGTTTGAGTTTTACACTTCCAGGTTAGGTATTCGTCAAGCTTCTATCATAGATTATTACAATAAAAGCATCAAGAATAGCACAAAGTGCGAACTTAAAATGCTCCATTTCTTTATCAATACGGGTATTAAAGACACAACTTATTACTGGTCGGAGTTAACAAAATGTATCAATGTATACTGTGATTTGAAGAAAGTTTGTCCTTCTTTGGACTCTTTAGATATAGGCGGAGGCTTCCCAATTCGTACATCTTTGAGTTTTAATTACGATTATGGATACATGGCGGATGAGATTATTCAAAAGATAAAGAACATTTGTGAAGAGCGTGGAGTAGAAGAGCCACATATTTTTACCGAATTCGGAAGTTTTACTGTTGGCGAAAGTGGTGCCGCTTTGTATTCGATAGTTGACATTAAGAAGCAGAACGACAATGAGTTATGGTATATGATTGATAGTTCTTTTATTACTACTTTACCAGATACTTGGGGCATCAAGCAAAAGTTTATTTTGTTAGCAGTAAATCATTGGGAAAAGGATTATCAACGGGTAAATTTAGGTGGATTAACTTGCGATAGTGAAGATTATTACAATGCCGAATCACATCTGAATCAGGTATATATGCCGATTGTTCATGAAAAACAGAAAGAGCCATTGTATTTAGGATTTTTTCACACTGGCGCTTATCAGGAATCGCTTGGTGGTTATGGAGGAATTCAGCATTGTTTGATTCCTGCACCTAAACATGTTATTATTGATATAGATGACGATGGGGAAATACACACACATTTATTTGCGAAAGAACAGAGCTTTAAGTCGATGCTAAAAACCCTAGGCTATTAGGATTTTTTTAAAAAAGCACTTTTTTTTTGCCATTATCATTTAATCGTTATCTTTAGCAACTTAATCGGCAAAAATTGCTTGTTAAAAAGAAGAAAGCATAAACTACTCCTAGATTATTTTGATGAAAAAAAGAAATTGGCTTATTATCATTCTTGCAATAATAATCATTCTGCTTTGCTTAATGTTTTGTGGGAAATGTAATACGGGTGGTGGAAAAGTTGGTGATGAAGGGACAATTGAATACACTGCATCTGTTGTAGACCAGGCTAATCCTATGGCTGGCTTAGCTCCTAGCAAAATGATTATCAAGTTCAAAAATAATAAGTCTTGTGCCGAAATGAGCGCAGGGATGGGACTTTTTAGTACTTCTTTTATTTCTGATCCAGAGAAAAAAACATTGACTCAATTAGTTAAGCTTTTAAATAAAAAACTTTCCCTTGTGTTAAACGCTGCTCAAATAGAAAAAGAAAATGCGGCTTATAAATTCGATTTAACTCCTCTGAAAGGCGAAAAAATGATTGCAGGATACAAATGCAAAAGCGCACATGTAAAAATGCACGATGACTTTGAAACCGAATTTGATATTTTTTATACTACCGACTTAAAAATTGACAAACCAAATTTTGCTAATCCATTTCACATGATTGATGGTGTGTTAATGGAATATCAAATGAAAAAATTCGGGCTCGAGATGAAGTTTACTGCCAAATCAGTAAAAAATGAGGCGATTGATGATGCAGCATTTGAGCTTCCTGCCGAATACAAAGCTGTATCAGCTGAAGAAATGAATACGTTATTCGAACAATTACAATAATCTAAAATTTATTCTGATGAAAAAACTAATAGTAGCAATAAGCATTGCTTTGTTTTCTGCAATTGATTTAACTGCTCAAACTTTTGAAGGAGTAGTGGTCTATACGATTTCTTTCGAAAATTCCGGTCTGCCTGTAGAAGCTATTGCGATGTTGAAAGGCGCAGAGTCTGCTGTATATATAAAAGGAGATAAGCGGAGAATAGATATGAATACAGCTATGCAAAGCACATCTACACTTATTGATAATAAAGCAAAAACGGTGATGATGACAATGGACATCATGGGACAAAAATATTTGATAAAAATGAATGATTCGGACTTGAAAAAAGAGAAAGAAACAGCTCCAACTACTACAATCAAATATCTTGATGAAACCAAAGTGATTGCAGGTTACAAATGCAAAAAAGCGGAGGTGACAATAAAAACGAAAGAAGGTGTAGAGGATACATTTATCGTTTTTTATACGACTGAAATTCCGGTGAATGAAACGAAAACCACTTTCGAAGGATTAAACGGCTTCCCTTTGGAATACAATATTGCACAAGGCGGCATCAAAATGACTTTTTCTACCAAAAGCATTGAAAAATCACCCATTCCAGATTCAAAATTCGAATTGGACAAGGAAGGTTATAAAGAAACAACTTTACAAGAGCTTCAGAAGTCGATGATGGGCGAGCAGTAGGTAAAGTAAGTTAAGTAGGGAAATAAGTTAAGTAGGGAAGTAAGTTAATTATGGTAAATAAAGGAAGTACTGGTACAATAACCTAGTCAGCTAGTCACCCAGTTACCTATTAACAATCCTACGTTTATAAGATTTTGACTTCCAGAGAGTATACCCTTCCTCATTTAGTAATTTTATTGCAAATTAAATTGTCATTTCAAAATATCTAGAAAACTAGATATGAGAAAATAATAATTTTCAATTTTTAATTTTCCAATTTGCAATTAAAAAAATGGCTGAGCCTAAAAAAAATACTGTTAAAAATACTTTAAAAGAAAAAGAAGAGGTTGTTGATGCCAAAAATTCCAAAGAGCCCAAAGCTAAAAAGGAAAAAAATGTTGACGATCCTAATAAAGTTTCTTTCTTCGAAAAAATAAATAATTTATTTGCTTTTGCTCAAAACGAGCGCTTTCAAAAAATTGTCGGACTTTCTCTTTTGCTTTTATCCATCTACACGGCTATTGCTTTTACCTCTTTTTTATTCACCTGGCAAACCGATCAAGATAAAGTAATGGGGAATTTATTTGCAGCCGATGCGGTAGTGAATAATTGGCTCGGAAAATTTGGCGCATTAATCGCGCATGTGTTTATTCATAAATGGTTTGGTGTTGCTTCTTATGTCTTCTCTTTCTTAGCATTAATTTCAGGTATCCGAATTACATTCAATTTAGAATTATTAAATCTCAAAAAAACATACATCAACTCATTTGTCTTTTTGATTTTTGTTTCAGTCGCACTCGGATACGTTTTTCACGATGCGTTATTTTATTTAGGCGGAGCATTTGGATTCACAATCAGCAATCAGTTGAATGCAGCTATCGGATTTGTTGGAACCGGAGTTTTACTTTGTTTTGTTTTGTTAGTTTATTTAGTAGCCGCATTTAATATTTCATTCGACTTAAGTAAAAAAGATCCGATTGATGAAAATACTTCGACTCCGCTCAGTGTGACGGAAAAATTAGAAGAAATCGAAGAAAAAGAAGTGCCCCTGAACACCTTCAAGGAAATGGAAATTGTGACGAATGAGGAGGAGCCTGTTGCTCAGGACTTGGAAATTACAAATGAGGAAAAGCACGACATTGTTGAAGAGGTTGTAAAACTAGTAGAAGTGGAAAAGCCATTAGAAATTGAAAAACCTGTTGTGCTTTCTACTGACGAGAACGGAGTGCAATTTACAGTTGAAAAAATAGAAGGAAAAGAACAAGAATTAACTCCTGAACAAATAGCTGCTGCATTGGTTGAACAAGTGGGTGAATACGATTCAACACTTGATTTAGGAACCTATCAATTTCCACCATTGGATTTATTGGAAAATTATGGCGGTTCAAAAGATATTGTTATCAATACCGAAGAGCTGAATGCCAACAAAGATCGAATTCTAAAAACACTAAGCGATTACGGAATCGAAATTGATAAAATCAAAGCAACCGTTGGTCCTACTGTAACACTGTACGAAATTATTCCGGCTGCCGGTGTGCGTATTTCTAAAATTAAAAACTTAGAAGATGATATTGCTTTATCTCTTTCTGCATTAGGAATTCGTATCATAGCACCAATACCTGGAAAAGGAACAGTAGGAATTGAAGTTCCAAACTTAAATCCCGAAATGGTTCCGATGCGCACACTCATTGCATCCGAAAAATTTCAAAACACTACCATGGATTTACCAATTGCATTAGGTAAAACCATCAGTAACGAAACATTTATTACCGATTTGGCAAAAATGCCGCACTTGTTGATGGCAGGAGCAACCGGACAAGGTAAATCGGTTGGATTAAATGCGGTGTTGGTTTCTTTACTTTACAAAAAGCATCCATCACAAATTAAGTTTGTGTTGGTGGATCCTAAAAAAGTAGAGTTGACTTTGTTTAATAAAATTGAACGTCACTTTTTAGCAAAGCTTCCAGATAGTGCAGAAGCGATTATAACGGATACAAAAAAAGTAATTCATACGCTTAACTCTTTGTGTATTGAAATGGATCAACGTTATGACCTTTTGAAAGAAGCACAAGTGCGTAACATTAAAGAATACAATACCAAGTTTATAGCACGTAAACTAAATCCGAATAACGGACATAAGTTTTTACCATATATTGTTTTGGTTGTTGATGAGTTTGCCGATTTGATTATGACTGCAGGAAAAGAAGTGGAAACACCCATTGCCAGATTGGCACAACTTGCCCGAGCGATTGGTATTCACTTGATTATTGCAACTCAACGTCCTTCAGTAAACATCATCACAGGAACAATCAAAGCCAATTTTCCGGCACGTATTGCTTTTAGAGTAACCTCTAAAATAGATTCGCGTACCATTTTAGATTCAGGTGGAGCCGATCAGTTGATTGGTAGAGGTGATATGTTACTTTCTACGGGTAACGACCTTATTCGTTTGCAATGTGCATTTGTAGATACTCCTGAAGTAGACAAAATTTGTGATTTTATTGGAAGTCAGCGTAGCTACCCAACAGCCTTTATGTTACCCGAATATGTGGATGAAAATGGTGAAGGAAGTGGTAAAATGGATGATCCATCCGAAAGAGATGCCTTGTTTAATCAAGCAGCCGAAATAGTGGTTTCTACTCAGCAAGGTTCTGCGTCATTGCTGCAACGTAGACTTAAATTAGGCTATAACCGAGCAGGGCGTATTATTGACCAGTTGGAGTCCGCTGGAATCATTGGCCAGTTTGAAGGTTCAAAAGCCCGCGAAGTACTTATTAAGGATATGTTATCTTTGGAACAGTTTTTGAATAAGCCTCAGGGTGAATAAGTGATTGGGTGACTAAGTAACTGGGTGATTAAGTGATTGAGGGATGAGGTGACTAGGTATTATACGGAGCTGTCACTTCGAGCTGTCACTTCGAGCGGAGTCGAGAAAAGGAAAAACGGATTAATCTAAAAAAAAAAAAATGTTTACTAAAAAATTATCAATTATTGCACTTTTGGCGATTGGAACTTTAAACTCAGTTGCTCAGGATCAAGATCCGAAAGCGAAAAAAATTCTAGACGAATTAAGCGTAAAAACAAAAGCATATACCACCATAAAAGCTGAATTTACTTGGGTGATAGAAAAAAAGGATAAAACCAAAGATACCCAAAGCGGAAAAATTCAAACAAAAGGCAACAAATACAAATTAGAAATTCCAGGACACGTAATTTACTGCGATGGAAAAACCGTTTGGGATCATATAAAAGATGCCAACGAAGTTCAGATTAAAGACATGGAAGCAGGAGGAGAGGATGCGATTAGTCCTACTAATATCTTCACCATTTATGAAAAAGGTTTCAAATATAAATTTGATGGAGAAGATGCTACAACACAAAACATTAGTTTGTTTCCAACCAACCCTGACAAAAAGAAGTTTCATACCATTAAGCTAACGATTGATAAAACAAAAAAACAAATCACCAGTGTAAAAATGTTTATGAAAGATGGAACTACTCAAACCTATACCATCAAAACATTTGCGGGAAGTATTCCAATAGCAGATACTGAATTTGTTTTCGATACAAAAGCCCACAAAGGGATTTCAATTGAAGATTTGAGGTAAGAACTATAATGCATATTTTAAAGCCTTTCTGATAATTCAGAAAGGCTTTTTTTGTCTAGTCATCAAGGCAAATTGTCGTTCAATAAAAATCATTTACTATCTTTAAAGTATGAGACTAATCCCTTTTTTATTATTCTGTTTCTTCACCACTGTATTGAGTGCACAAACAGCTAAAACAAAACAAACAGAAACCACTAAACCTTTTGTATTGGGTGTAATTGAAGAAATTCAATCAAAGGAATTAGCAGAAACAAGAATTCTAAACATATACCTTCCAGAAGGATATAGTAAGAACGATACAGTAAATTATCCTGTTATTTATTTGTTGGATGGCTCGGCTGACGAGGACTTTATTCATATTGTAGGATTGGTGCAATTCAATAATTTTCCATGGATCAATCGCCTTCCAAAATCCATTGTAGTTGGAATTGCGAATGTGGACAGAAAAAGAGACTTTAGCTTCCCTACTACTATTGAAAAAGATAAAAAAAATTATCCAACCACAGGAAAGTCTGATAAGTTTATCGCCTTTATTGAAAAGGAATTACAGCCATTTATTGAAAAGAAGTATAAAACTACATCTTCTAAAATGATTATCGGACAATCTATGGGCGGCTTATTAGCAACTGAGATTCTGTTAACCAAGCCGACACTTTTTAACAAGTATGTGATTATTAGTCCGAGTTTGTGGTGGAACAATTGTTCGCTTTTAAATCAACAAGCACCTGTTTTAGAAGAAGATTTTAAACAACAAACAGATGTTTATATTGGAGTAGGCAAAGAAGGTTTAGCACCAACAGAGCTTCCGCATGTAATGGAAGTGGAGGCTAATGTGTTGGCAGAAAAATTAAAAATGACAAAAAGTAAAAATGTAACAACCTATTTTGATTATTTACCTCAGGAAGATCATGCAACAATAACACATCAGTCGGTATTTAACGCGTTTAGATTGTTATATCCTGTCCCTCCGCAAAAATAATTAATAAATAATTTCCCAAATTGGGAACTTTTTGTATCTTTGTGTAAATAAGCGTGTGTGAGGGTAATTTCAAAAAAAATACTTAGAGAGTTTTGGGAAAAACATTCAGATAGTCAGCAGCAACTGAAGTCTTGGTTTCAGGAGACTAGTAAAGTGAGTTGGAAGTCGCCTAAAGAAATTAAAAAAGAGTATCCAAGTGCTAGTTTTTTAGAAAACAATCGAGTAGTTTTTAATATAAAAGGAAATAAGTATCGCTTGATTGTAAGAATCAGCTATGATTATCAGATGGTTTGGGTTCGATTTGTTGGAACTCATGCAGAATATGATAAGATTGATGCAACTAAAATTTAAAGAGATGACAATAAAACCAATTAAAACAAAAAAGGATTATCAAAATGCCCTTGAAAGACTTGAATTGATATTTGATTCAAAGAAAGGTTCAGTTGCAGGTGATGAGTTGGAAATCTTAGGTATCTTAATTGAAAAATATGAAGACGAGCATTTCCCTATTGGTTTTCCTGATCCTATTGAAGCTATTAAATTCAGAATGGAACAAATGGGTTATACTCAAACGGATTTAGCTAGAGTAGTTGGACTAAAAAGTCGCGCAAGCGAAATTTTGAATAAGAAAAGGAAATTGACTTTGGAAATGATTCGATTATTACATGATAATTTAAAAATTCCTACCGAGGTACTTATTCAATCCTATAAATAAAACTTTATGTAGACAAACAAAGCGTGTGAAAGCTGTTGAATGCCTTTAAAGTAGGATCCAAAAGGTTCAGGATCAAATAAAGACGGAACAAAAAGTGAGAAGTATTGTAGCTATTGCTACGAGAGAAGCTAAAATAAAAAGCCGAGATTTAAACATCTCGGCTTTTTATTTTATACTACTAAATTATTTTTTCATCATACGTCTGATAAGCCATAAAACAATAAATCCTACTGGAACAAGAAAAGCCCACAAAGGATAGGCTGTTACTATAGTATTGAAACTAAAATCTTCTGTAAAAATGCTTAGGTTTTTGCTTGTATCAAATTTTTGAATAAAACTTGCTTGTCCATCCACAAATTCTAATTCTTTGTCTTTACCATTAATGATAAAACTAATTCTGCCTTTATTTAACTGTAATTTGGTATGATTAGGATTAACAAATCGTAATTTAACTTCGGCCTCTTTGAATGTGAATATTATAGAGGGCAAAGTAACTTCAATATCGCTATTTGTAATACGATCAATTACTACAGAATTATCTACAACCTCTACCTCTTCACCTGGAATTTCTTTGGCAAATGTAGAGACAAACGTTAAAATGAAAGTAATCGCAAACAGTACTTTTTTCATGCTTCTTTTAATTTGAGCACAAATATAGTCCTTTCATAAAACCAATTGCAATTTTTTAGATAAATGGCATAAAATAGGGGCTGAAATTAAGGCTATAGGAAAAAATAAGGCCCGATCCGATATTCATCGAAACAGGCCTGGTTGGTTAGGGATGTTGGTGTTTTTTAATCGATTAGTTTGGCATCCGGATATTTTTCCTGCCAAGCTTTTAATGCACCCTCTGTCCGAACCGTAATGGTAGTTCTAGTATCAATTTGTAATTTGAATTTAGGGCGATTATCGATAACTTCTTTTTTGATTTTCATTGTCTTGCTCATTTTGTTGCTTATTAAGGTGTTCGTGATTCTTACGAAATCATTTCTTTATTGATTATCCATAACATACAACACAATATCTCTGCCAATTGTTTTATACTTAACATATTTTAACAACGAGGATTTGTTTCCTTTCGCTTCGACTCCGCTCAGTGTGACAGTTGGTGAGCAGCTTATTGTTAAACTTAATAGTGTGTTGTTGTCACACTGAGTACTTCGACTCCGCTCGAAATGAATTTAGAACTGTCATTTCGAGCGGAGTCGAAAAACGCTAATTATTCACTAACAGTTTTTTTTATTTTCTTCTTATCCTCATCAATAGGGTTTCTGAAAACAAACTCTTTGTTGAACACATCCAATACAATGTTGGCATCTTTTTCAACTTTCCCTGCCAATATCTGTTTAGAAAGCTCATTCAATACTCGTTTTTGGATTACCCTTTTTACCGGTCGGGCTCCAAATTGAGGGTCGAAGCCCAATTGTGCCAACCAATCTATTGCTTCAGCTGTTGCAGTGATATGAATATCGTTTTCTTCCAGCATTTTAGCAATGCCTATGAACTGTAATTCAACTATTTGATGCACATTTTCTCTGGTTAATGGAGTAAACATGATGGTTTCATCTATTCTGTTTAAAAATTCAGGACGAATTGATTTTTTTAGCAATTCAAAAACTTCGACTTTTGTTTTTGCTATGATCTCATCTCTGTTCCGTTCTGTCAATTTTTCGAAATTTTCTTGTATCAAATGAGAGCCCATGTTTGACGTCATAATGATGATGGTATTTTTAAAATTTACCATGCGTCCTTTATTATCAGTCAATCGCCCATCATCTAAAACTTGTAGCAAAACATTGAATACATCGGGATGTGCTTTTTCAATTTCATCCAGTAAAACAACACTGTATGGTTTTCTGCGTACTGCTTCTGTTAATTGTCCGCCTTCTTCGTATCCCACATATCCCGGAGGTGCACCAACCAATCTACTTACAGCATGACGCTCTTGGTATTCACTCATGTCAATACGAGTCATACTATTTTCATTGTTGAATAAGAATTCTGCCAATGCTTTTGCTAACTCGGTTTTACCAACACCTGTAGTTCCCAAGAAAATGAAAGATCCAATGGGTCGCTTGTTGTCTTGTAATCCGGCACGACTTCTTCTCACAGCATCGCTGATGGCTTCAATCGCTTCTTCTTGACCTACCACACGTTTATGCAATTCATCTTCTAGATGTAAAAGTTTTTCGCGTTCACTTTGTAACATTCGTGAAACTGGAATGCCGGTCCACACAGCAATTACTTCTGCAATATCTTCGCTTCCAACTTCCTCTTTAATCATTTGTGAGCCGTTTTGTTGCATTTCTGCTAATTTGCTTTCAAACGATTTTAATTGAACTTCGGCTTCTTTAATTTTTCCGTAACGTATTTCAGCAACTTTGCCATAATCACCATTACGTTCTGCCTGGTCAGCTTCAAATTTGAAGTTCTCGATTTGTTCTTTTACTTTTTGAATGCCTTCAACTACTTCTTTCTCACCTTGCCATTTAGCACGCAAATCACTTCTTTTATCAGATAATTCTGCAATTTCTTTGTGAAGTTCTTCTAGTTTTTTAGTATTCTTTTCGCGTTTGATTGCTTCGCGTTCAATTTCAAGCTGACGGATTTTGCGTTCTACTTCATCCAATTCTATTGGCATAGAGTTAATCTGCATTCTAAGTTTAGAAGCCGCTTCATCCATTAAGTCGATTGCCTTATCTGGTAAAAAACGATCGTTGATGTATCGTTGTGATAATTCAACAGCAGCAATAATTGCTTCGTCTTTGATACGCACTTTGTGATGCGTTTCATATTTTTCTTTTATTCCGCGTAAAATAGAGATAGCATCTTCTGCATTTGGTTCATCCACCATTACTTTTTGGAAACGTCTTTCGAGTGCTTTGTCTTTTTCAAAATATTTTTGAAACTCATTTAAAGTGGTTGCACCAATTGCACGTAATTCTCCACGAGCCAAGGCCGGTTTTAAAATATTGGCAGCATCCATAGCGCCTTCGCCACCACCGGCACCAACAAGTGTATGGATTTCATCAATGAATAAAATAATTTCTCCTTCTGCGGAAATAACTTCTTTCACCACCGATTTTAAACGTTCTTCAAATTCACCTTTAAATTTTGCTCCGGCAATGAGTGAGCCCATATCCAAAGAAAAAATTTGTTTTGATTTTAAATTGTCAGGAACATCTCCGTTGATGATGCGATGTGCCAATCCTTCTGCAATAGCAGTTTTACCAACACCTGGTTCACCAACTAAAATCGGATTGTTTTTTGTTCTACGTGATAAAATTTGCAACACTCTGCGAATTTCCTCATCACGCCCAATCACAGGATCTAGCTTTCCTTTTTTTGCTTGCTCATTTAAATTGATGGCAAATTTATTCAAGGCATTGTAAGTATCTTCTGCTGTTTGACTGTTTACTTTAGCGCCTTTACGCAGTTCTGTAATTGCAGCTTTTAAATCTTTTTCAGTTACTCCATTGTCTTTCAACAATTGTGAAACGTTGTCTTTTGTAGAAAGCAAAGCCAACAACAAGTGTTCGATAGAAACAAATTCGTCACCAAATTCTTTTAGGTAGTTAGCTGCTTTTGAAATTACCTGATTGGCAGTATTAGATAAAAATGGCTGTCCACCCGAAACTTTCGGATACCCTTCAATCATTTTGTCTAAGGCCTTTGTAAACATTGCAGTATTTACATTTAGCTTCTTTAGAATAAAAGGGGTTACGTTTTCGTCCACTTCTAAAATTCCTTTAAAAAGGTGTCCGTTTTCAATAGATTGCTGCCCATTGGCAGTTGCAATTTGTACTGCTTGTTGAACAGCCTCTTGCGATTTTATGGTATAGTTATTTAAGTTCATAGTTTTAAATTTTGCATGAAATAAAGGTCAAATAGTAGTCCAACATTTAAAATGACAATTGTTAGGACTAATTGGCTGACTACTTTGATTTTAAATGACTTTATGGCTTATTAAAGCATTCGTCTCTGCCTATTTTACAGACCAATTTTTTTTAATATATTGCAGGATATTTAACAAGCTTCATGAAACGCTTTTATATACTACTTTTAATATTCTTATCGATTTTCTTATCTGTAAAATCCATCGCACAGCAAGCGAAGGCGGATAGTTTGTATCAATTGTATTCTAAAGCGTTAGATGACACCACAAAAGTGGATTTGTTAATTGGGATAGCAAATGCTTATGGAGATGCTGAAATTGTAAAAGGAGTCGGTTTTGTTAGAGAGGCATTAGAACTATCTGAACGAGCTCATTATGAAAAAGGTGTTTGTCTTTCCAATATATTATTAGGTGATTATTATTCCGAAAAACTAAATTATTCAATAGCATTAAAGCACTATTTGAAAGCAAGTGTTGTTGGTGAAAAAAATAAGATGTATGGTTCATTGTCATCCTGTTATAATAAAATTGGAATCATTTATTCCAATCAAAAGAAAAATGAGCTAAGTATGAAATATTTTCTCAAAGTTGCAGATATTTCACTTTTGCAGGATAAACCAATTAGATATGCAATTGCGTGTAATAATATTGGCATTGCTTACAAAGATTTAGGTCGTTATCAAGATGCAAAAAAGTATTACAGATTGGCATTGGCACAGTTTCAGAAATCAGATTTTAAGTTAGGGATTGCATCTGTAAACAATGGTTTAGGGACAATAAGTGATTTATTAGGCGACTATGATGAAGCATTGGATTATTATGAAGAAGCAATTCTTGTATTTCGTCAAACAAAGGATTCTTCAATGGCAGCTGGTTTGCATACAAATATTGGCGAAGTGTATAGTCACAAAAAAGAATATAATAAAGCACTTGAATATTATCTTAAAGGCTTAAAAGTTATTGAAGCTCAACAAAGTAAAAATAATAATTTTAGACTAGATGCTTATGATGGTTTAGCAAATGTGTATTCAAATTTAAAAAATTATGAAAGAGCTTATTATTTTCAAAATAGATATCTTGCTTTAAAAGATTCTATTGATGATGTAGAGGGTATGCTACAAGTACAAGAAATTGAGAAGCGGTTGGACAATGAGAAGCAAGAAAAAGAAATTGAATTACTAAAACAAAAAGAAGAAATTCAAGCCTTAAAAGTAAAATCGCAATCAGAGAAGCTGAAGAAAAGTAAAGTGATTATTTTTTCTGTTGCAGGAATTTTACTTATTGTAATAGCAATGTCCTTTTTTGTTTATAAAGCCTACAAACAAATTAAAAGGACAAATTCTGAACTTGCTGAAAAAAAGAAAGAAATTCAAGACAGTATCAACTACGCAAAAAAAATTCAAGAAGCGATGTTACCAGATGTATCTATTTTGGGGAATTATTTTCCAAAAGGTGGATTTGGCTTCTATCAGCCAAAAGATGTGGTGAGCGGAGATTTTTATTGGTTCAGTGAGTTGAATGGGTCGGTTTACTTTGCAGTAGCTGATTGTACAGGACACGGAGTTCCAGGAGCGTTTATGAGTATGATAGGAATAGATAAACTCAACAGCCTTATCGATAAAAAAGTAGAACGCTTGCCGCAGATTCTTTCGTTATTAAATATGAGTATCAAACGAGCCTTAAAACAAAAAGCGAATTCTTCTTCTTCAAAGGATGGTATGGATATAGCCATCTGTTCATTAAATAACAAAACGAAAATTTTGAATTATGCCGGAGCAAATCGGCCGATTTGGATTTTGAGAAACAAAGAAATTGTTGAATATAAGCCCACAAAAGCTTCTATTGGCGGACATATTGAAGATCATCAGGAATATATCGGTCATACGATTCAATTACAAGAAGATGATATTATTTATATGTTTTCAGATGGATTTGCAGATCAGTTTGGTGGAGCAAGTAAGAAAAAATATATGTCGAAGCAGCTGAAACAGACATTTATAGATATTCATGAGTTATCGATGCCGGAGCAAGAAATAAAATTGGGTCAGATTTTTAGTGATTGGAAAGGTGAATTAGGACAGGTTGATGATGTTTTGGTGTTGGGATTCAAAGTGTAATTAGGGTCTGATTTTTCAGTTTTATTAAATATATATATTTAAGCATGAAATTTTCTGCTCAAATTTTCATCGGTGTTTTTTTGTCATTCTCGCTGAATGCGTATTCTGGAAATCCCAAAGATTCCTTGTATTCTGTTTATCAAAAATCCACTAGTGATTCCATCCGATTTAAAGCGATTGATGATTTTGTTTGGGAATACATGTATGAAAATCCGGATACAGCTTGTGTTATTGCCAAAAGCGTATTCGATCAAAACCGTGAAACAAAATATCCAAAAGGGTTAGCTTTATTGTTGAGAACAATTGGTGCGTCTTATGTTTTGCGAGGTGACAATGAAAAGGGAATTTATTACTACACGCTTTCTTCCGAGATTACAAAACTTTTAAAAGATGATGATGGATTAGCTTCATCCAGCAATGGTTTGGGTATTATTTATTCCCGCCAAGGAAATTATTCAAAAGCCATTGAGGAATATTTATCGTCTTTAGCATCGTATGAGCGAATGAATGATAAAGACGGAATGTCTATTGCGTATAATAACATTGGCTTGAATTATGAGCGTCAATCACAATTTTTAAAAGCGTTGGACTTCTATAATAAAAGTTTAAAAATAAAATTGCAGATAGGTAAATCGTTAGGTGTTGCTCAGGCAAAAATAAATTTAGGTAATTTACACATCAGTTTAAAAAAATACGACCTGGCTTTGCAATACTACAATGAGGCATTGGTCATTCAGAATGAGATTAATAATATTTCAATCGAAGCGGCCATTAATAATAGTATCGGTATTATTTATCAGGAACAAAAAAAATACGATGCTGCTGTTGCTTATTTTATGAAAGCCTTGGTTTTACGTAATAAGATGGGTGATAAGTATAGTGCAAGTGATATTCGTAATAATTTAGGAATAATAAATAGCATTCAAGGAAAGTATCTTCAAGCAGTTGAATACGCTTTGGAAAGTCATGCTGTAGCCAATGAGATGCAAAATTTGGAATTGATTAAACAAAGCGCTCAAACCTTGAGTTATGCTTATGAGAAAATGGGAAAAGCAAACGATGCTTTGAAGTATTTTAAAATTTATAATTCTTATAAAGACAGTGTTTACAATAAAACTAATACAGAAAAGTCAATTCAGGCTGAGTTGAACTATCAATTTTCTAAACAAGCAGAAAAAGAAAATCTTGAACGTGAGAAGAAAGAGTTGGAGCAAAAGGAAGCGGCTAAGCGGCAAGTTATTATTCGTAATTTTTTTATTCTTGGGTTTATATTGCTATTAATTGTAGCCTTTTTGATTTTTAGAAATTTAAAACAAAAACAAAAAGCAAATAATAAATTGCAAAATGCTTACATCGAAATTGAAGAGAAAAGTAATTTGCTCGAAGAAAAAAACAAAGAAGTATTTGACAGTATTAAGTATGCAAAGCGTTTGCAAGAAGCCATTTTGCCTAATAGTGAATTTATTAAAAAATTGTTTCCCGAGTCGTTTGTGTTTTATAAACCCAAAGACATTGTGAGTGGTGATTTTTATTGGTTCGAACATTGGGGTAACAAAAAAATGTTTGCAGCTGTTGATTGCACCGGACATGGTGTTCCTGGAGCATTCATGAGTATTGTTGGATATAATTTATTGAATCAGGCTGTGAATGAACACGGACTTACTAAACCAAATTTGATTTTAAATGAGTTGAATAAAGGAATTACAAAAACCTTGAAGCAAACATTTGAAGATTCTGCTGTAAAAGATGGGATGGACCTAGCCTTGTGCTCTTATGACCAGAAAACGAATGTGCTGGAATATGCAGGCGCATTTAATTCATTGTGGCTTTTGAGGAACAATGCGATTGTTGAAATAAAAGCTGACAAGCAGCCCGTTGGTTTATTTTTAGGAGAAGAGTTAAAGAGTTTTACAAATCATGAGATAGCAATTCAGCCAGGCGACACAGTTTATGTTTTTACGGATGGCTTTGCTGATCAGTTTGGTGGGCCCAAAGGAAAGAAATTTAAGTATAAGCAGTTGCAAAGTATTCTCATTGAGAATGCTGGTAAATCTCTGTCCGAACAAAAAACAATTCTTGAAAAATTGATTTTCGATTGGCAAGGAAATCTTGAACAGATAGATGATATACTTATTCTTGGTATACGTCTTTAATTGTAATTTACTATCTTAGTTTGCAAAAGGCTGCAATCAACTTGTCAGATATTTATGCTGAAATGAAACAATTTGAAAATTCTTTAAAATATTATAAAATATATAGTGAGACGAAAGACTCTGTTTTATATCAAGTAAGCTCTAATCAAATCAATGAACTATCTGCTAAGTAAGAAACGGATAAAAAACAAACGGAGATTGAATTGTTGACTAAAGACAATGATTTGAATAGAACAGTCAGCATGTCTCTCTTTATATGAATTGGTTTAGTTGTTATTTTACTTTTTTTGCTTATGTATAGATATCAAGAAAAACGCAAAGCAAATAAATTATTAGGAGATAAGAATATTGCTATTAATGAACAAAAAGAATTAGTAACAGAAAAAAACAAGGAGATCACCGACAGCATTAATTATGCAAGAAAGATACAAGATGCTATGTTGCCTTCTCAAAAAGTATTGGATGAGTATTTTAGAGATAATTTTATTTTCTATCAACCGAAAGACATTATTAGTGGCGATTTTTACTGGGCTCTTAGAAAAGAGGACAAGTTGTATCTAGCGTCAGCTGATTTTACAGGACATGGAGTTCCTGGCGCTTTGATGAGTATGATTGGAGTTACTTTCCTGCGACAAATTATCAATGAAATGAATGTGACTGATACTTCTGAAATATTGAATCGTTTACATAGTATGGTTTTAAATACTTTGAACGAAGATATCAGTACTAGAAATTCTAAAGATGGGATGGATGTTGCATTGTTAAAAATTGATTTGTTAAATAAAAAGGCTCAGTTTTATGGAGCAGTTAGACCATTGTATATAAGTTCAAAAAAAGGATTTGAAATTGTTAAAGGCGATGGTTATTCTATCGGTGGCATCAAATCAATGGAAGAAACATTTTCGTCAGTGGATATTGATTTATCAGGTGGGAAATCGTTTTATTTGTTTTCTGACGGATTTGCTGATCAATTTGGACAAGTGAACGGCAAAAAATTTATGGTTAAAAAACTTCAGAATTTATTGTCTGAAGTATGTGCACTTCCAATGGAAGAACAGCTTCATTGTATTTCGAAAGACTTTAATGATTGGAAAGGTTCAGTTTACCAAACCGATGATGTGTTACTATTGGGAATAAAAGTGTAGTTCCTAATGAATCATTCACTAGGAACTATTACACTTAGTTCATTGGAACTTCTATTATTAAAATTTCAGTATTTCCAGCAATTTTAAGGTTGATTGTATCGCTTTCCCAAATACCAATTGCATCTCGTTTACCAGTTTTATTTCCCTCAATGTTTGCTTCTCCTTCAATTACAAATATGTATGCTCCATTTCCTTTGTGTTGAATTTTATAATCAATGGAAGTTGCGTTATCAAATTTCCCTAAAGAAAAATAAGCATCTTGATTAATCCACATTACATCATCTGCTTTAAGAGGAGAAACAATTGTTTTAAATTTCCCTTTTTTATCTTCTTCTGAAAAAACGCGTTGATCGTAGCGTGGAGTAATGTTTCTTTCTTTTGGGAAAACCCAAATTTGCAAAAGATTAATCGGTTCAGTTTTAGAATGATTGTATTCGCTGTGCATCAATCCAGAACCAGTACTCATGGCTTGTATTTCGTTGGGACGAATTACTCCAATATTTCCCATACTGTCTTTGTGTTCCAATGTTCCGCTTAATGGAATGGTAACAATTTCCATATTGTCGTGCGGATGCATTCCAAAACCCATTCCGGGAGCTACTATATCATCATTCAATACCCGTAATAATCCAAAATGTGTTTTGCTTGGATCGTTATAACTTGCAAAGCTAAATGAATGTTTTGCGTTTAGCCAGCCGTGGTCCGCGTGTCCGCGTTCGGATGCTTTGTGGATTGTCGTTTTCATTTTTTTTTCTTTATTAGTTATCAGATTGTATGTATATACATATATTATAATAAATTTTTTTAACCTCGGAGTTTATCTAAAAGCTGACTGATACTAGCCGCTTCTTTTTCTGTTAAGTTCTTTAATTCTTTTACCATTCCACCATCCAATTTATCAAGTTCTTCCAAAAGATCCAATCCTTTTTGTGTGATGATAACATTTACTGCTCTTCTATCGTCCTGACAAACTGCACGTTCAACCAATTTTTTCACTCTTAATTTTTCTACCAACCTAGATGCATTAGAATTTTTATCCAGCATTCTTTCAATTAATAAATTTACTGTAGCTGGCTTTGGATGTTGGCCTCTTAAAATGCGTAGAATATTAAATTGTTGAGTTGATATTCCGTAAGGTTTTATTTGACAAGTATGCTTAGCACTTAACCATCCGCTAGTAAACAATATATTGATGAGCATTTTTTGATACTCATTTTTGAATTTTGTTTGTTTTATCTCTTTACCGATTTCCATCTAGTTTTATTTAACGATACAAAGATAAGTAAAATTTAAATACAAATACATTATATGTATAGACATGTATTTTGTAAAAAATGTTAAAATAAATTATTTGCAGCTATCCAAGCACTGCTCCAGGCATTTTGAAAATTAAAACCACCCGTAACACCATCTACATCTAGTACTTCACCTGTAAAGTATAATCCAGAAACGATTTTGCTTTCCATCTTCGAAAAGTCAATTTCTTTTAATTGAATGCCACCGCAAGTCACAAACTCTTCCTTAAAAGTTGTTTTTCCTGCTACTTTATATTCATCACTTGCTAAAAAGTGTGCTAATAAGTTGCCGTTTTTCTTTGATAAATCTGCCCATCGAACAGTATCACTTATGCCTGCTTTCAAAACTAAATGTTCCCAGAGTCGTTTTGGCAATTCAAAAGGACAATTGTTTAAAACAATTTTGGCAGCATTTTCCTCCTTTTGATTATTGAACTCGATTTTAATTTTTTCTTCTGTATGCATCGGCAACCAGGAGACTAGTGTTGAAAAATTATAGTTCAAATCATTTAATATTCGTGCACCCCAAGCTGAAGCTTTTAAAATTGCCGGTCCGCTCATTCCCCAATGCGTGATCATTAAAGGACCTTCGGTTTCTAGTTTTGTGGTTGCTACTCTTATTTTTACATGAGGAACAGCTACACCCATTAATTTGGTGATGTCATTGTTGGGAATATTGAATGTGAACAGTGAAGGAACAGGTGTGAAAATGGTGTGTCCTAATCTTTTTAACCAGCTGTAAGCTTCTTCTTTTGAATTTCCTCCTGTGGCAATAATTAATTTATCACATTTAAATTCGCCTCCGCCATCTGCCTTGAGCGTAAATGTTTCATCCTCATTTTTTATAATTTCTTGAATAGATACATTTAACTTAATGTTTACGTTGTTTTTTGCTGCCTCCTGCATGAGGCAATTGACAATTGTTTCGGAGTTATCAGTTGTAGGAAACATTCTTCCGTCTGCTTCTGTCTTTAACTCAACTCCTCTTTCTTTGAACCAATTAATTGTATCAGCTGTGCTGAATCGACTGAAAGAACTTCGTAATTCCTTTTCTCCTCGGGGGTAGTTTTTAACCAATAAGTTATTATCGAAACAGGCATGTGTTACATTGCATCTGCCTCCGCCCGAAACACGAACTTTGGAAAGTAGTTTATTGCTTTTTTCCAAAAGTGTAACAGAAATATCGGCTGATTTCGGGCAATTAACTGCAGCGAAAAAGCCTGCTGCACCGCCACCTATAACAATTACATTC
>Ga0163149_10000053_pt1 | contig 134958 bp, 41 predicted proteins | sample OliLakLV19MP5G1_FD_148604 | JGI IMG/M metagenome (GOLD analysis project Ga0163149, IMG submission 148604) | Freshwater microbial mat bacterial communities from Lake Vanda, McMurdo Dry Valleys, Antarctica - Oligotrophic Lake LV.19.MP5.G1 | ecosystem: Environmental > Aquatic > Freshwater > Lake...
GGGCGGCGCCGCCCTGGATACGCATCTGTTCGGCGGCGCCGCCCAAGACGGAGCCCGCGCTGTTGCGTTTCTCGAAACTTGCCTGGACTGAGAACCCGCCGCGGCGGATCTGCATGTCGACCGGGAGGCCGAAGGCCGCTGCCAGCGCCGCCGCCGGGCCCAGAAGATCGCGGAGACGGATCGCAGGCGTCTCGAACTGCTTCAGGAAAGCCTCTCGGCGTGCGCTCGTAGAAAGGTTGGTGACGCTGGCGGCGGCGGCCATCGCGGCGCCGTTCTGGAGGGCGTTTCTGCCGTTGGCTTCGTCGCGCCCGACCCACGTGGCCATGACAGTGCCGTCGGAGCCGCGTCCGAACTGCTGGTATTCGACCTCGGCTTCCGTGCCGGCGATACGGAAGTTCTGCGGCGCCATCTGCGCCTCCAGGCGGCTCGCGAAGAAGGTCACTTCAAGCGTGAACCCGCCTGTACGTCGCTGCTCGTTGGCCGCGGCTCCGCCAGCAACGAATTCCGAGCCGGCTTCGAACGTCTTCATGAATGCTAAACGGGCAGTATTGTCGTTGAGATTCAGGGCCGCCATGTCGTTTCTGAATTTCGCTCCGTTTGCGAGCGCGTCGTTGCCGCCGACGGTTCCACCCACCCAGGCTACGGCATTGCGACCGGCATTGTCGTGTCCGACCTCTCGGTGTTCGACTCGGTTGTTCGTCGGCGCCAGGCGGAACATCTCGACGCCGGCGGCGTTTCGGAACGTGGCCTGCAAGCCCGCATAGAGATTCGTGTTGTTGAACTGCGTCATGAACGCAAGTTGGTTCGCCGCGTTCGCCGTGTCCGTGCCACCAATCTGGTTCTGGAGGGTGCCCAGGAGCGTGTTCATGTTCAGGCCGCGGCCTACGCCGAAGCTCGCGTTCACAACGGTGCCGTCGGCTGAAAGCGTCGTGGTCGAAACCTGGATGGCGTTCGAGCCGCGCTGAGAGCCGTAAGTGACGCTCCCCAGGCTGATGTTCACGCTCTGGAAGCCGGCATTGGAGAAGTTCTGGAACGTGCCGCGGAGAGAGCGCTCGTTTGCGTAATAGCCGTCGAGTGCGATCAGCTGGCGGCCGGCGGTGTTGAAGAACCGGTTTGCCATCCCGCCGCTCACCCGCTCGCCGCCTGCGAACGTCGTCGAGATCGAGATGCCTTGCGCGTTTGTCGTGCTGAGAGTGACCGTGACCTGCGTGGTGACGCGGTTCCGGTTGTCGGACGGGTCGACGAAGTGCGTGTTCACAGCCTCGATGCGTTCGTTCTTGCGCTTCACGCGAAGGAGATTGCCGAATGTGTCGCGCACGAGGTAGTACGAGTGGCTCACGATGTGGCGTTCGCTGTCCCCGGCGCGCGCGCCGTTGATGAAGCGGAGCGTGTAGCTGTCGCCGCTGTGGGACGCCCGCGCGAAGCTGATGGAGTCGGCGTTTCCGAGCCCGTCGTCGTGCTGCTGACCGATGATCTTTTCATCCTTGATGCGGCCGTTTCCGTCGATCCAGCCGCGGAAATAGCTCGTGACCGTAACGTTGACGCCGTCCGCGCGCTGCTGTGTCCCGGTCGTGAAGCTCGTCACGATGTGGCCGTCCTGCTTGAAGGCCACGTTGATGAATTTGAAGTTGCCCTGGCCGTCCAGCGTGAAGCGGCCCATCGTGATGCGCGGATCGCCCTGCGCGGCTCCCGCGTCGTTGTGGCTTTGGGCGGAATCCTGGAGCATCCACTGCTCACGGCCCCGGGCGTTCTGGCGGAACTCCCACGAGTACGTGTGGTTCGTGAACCCGCTCACGCGGCCCGTGATCGCATTCTGCTGGACATCCCACGCGATGCGGCCCTTGAACATGCGCGACATCTGGATCGTGCCGCTCTCGCGGTCGTAGTTGAACGAGAGGACGCCGCGGCGGTCCTTGCGCATACGCACGGCCGCCGGGCCGTTCGCGAAGTTGTTGTTCTGGGCGGCCTGGTCGTTGATGTCGGCTACCTGGACGTTCAAGAACGCCTTCCCCTTCGCCTGTCCGATGAGGTGCATCGTGAGGCCGTCGATCATGCCATTGAACCGGTTGGCGACCTGCGCGGCTTCGGCGAGCGTCTGCGTGCCGTAGAAATTGTTGAGGAAGATCGAGTCGGCGCCCGACGCACGCTGGAGGACCGTCGCGCGCTTGTCCTGGACTTCCTTCCACTGGTAGCCTTCGGTCAGGAGGTTCGCCTCGAGATTTTCGAGCGACGCGTCGCGGTGGCGGATGTAGTTTTTCTCCGCGCCGCCTTCGGTTACCTTCGTCTCGAGGTCGCCAATCTGCCATTTCTGGAACTGCCGGGTCACCGCCATGTACGCCTTCGTGGCCGAGTCCGCGCCGAGGATGTCGCCGCCGGTGCCTGCCGTCGGCGTGAAGCCGCTGAACCAGAACTGCTTCGTGTTGTCCGAATGGTTGTTGTTGATCATGCGGTTCCACCACGAAGCGATCTTCTTGTCGTCGCCGGCAGCTTTGGCCATGTCGTCCTCGATGTTCGTCATGAGCTTCGAGACGATGCCCCACTCGTCGGCGTTCTTCGCCTTGCCAGCGGCGCCGGCGCCACCGAGCGCGTCGGTGATCGTCATCCAACCGTACCTCGCGTCGGCGTACGTGTTGGTCTTGTTTTCCTTCGCGAGGTTCACCGCAGCCTGGTATTTGGTCTGGATTTCGTCCATCTGCTGGTAATAGCCCTGCCACGTCTGCTGGCGGCTCTGGGCGAGCTTCGACATGGACTTCGCATAGCCCTTGGCGCTCTGTCCCGCGCCTTCCTGCATGCCCTGACCCGCGCGATTGAGGGCCGCCTCGATCGACCCGATGTTCATGCCACCAACCTTGATGGTACCCATGACCGAAGTGCCTTGATTGTAGAGCGCCTCGTACTGCGCGAGGTACGTATCGAGCATCCCGATGCTCGTCGTGTTGAACGTCGCGACGTTGCGGTTAAGCGCCAGCTGAACGGCGGCCGGAAGCGTGTAGCTCGGGTCGAACTGCTGGCGCATGGCCGCATACGCTTTATAGAAGGTCTTCACCGAGCTCTGAAGCGAGACGACGAAGCCGCGTTTGGTGTTGGCCTCCTGATACTGAAGGCGCAGAAGCGCTTTGTTCTTGTTGAACACCGCCTGTTGGACCACGAAGTTGTTCCAGGTGTCGGTCCGAAGCATGTTGTCCTGGAACTGCTTATCGGCGCCCTGCTCCTGGGCCTTCTTCGTGTCTTCCACATACTTTCGGGTATCGACGTGGTACGCCGTCTTGAGGCGCTTGAAGCTGTCGATGTCGCGCGTCTTGAACGCGTCGATCACGGATTCGTCGCGGTTCCAGCCGTAGTAGCCGAACCAGTCGTCGTTGTCGAAGTTGCGCGCGTCGTTGGTCTTCGCCTTGTGGACCACCTGCTTGCCCGTGAGGCCAATCTTGTACGGGTCCGCATTGACGAGGCTCTGGCGCTCGTCCGTGCCGGCGTTGAGGAGCGGCGGCAGCACCGGGTCCTTGTAATCGTTGCTGAAGCCGGTGTCGAAATAGGGGTCGTAATACTTGTTTTCGGTGTCCGGGCCCTTATAAAGACCCACGTACTTCCACGAAGCCTTCCGGGCGTCCGCGAAGTAGCGCTGGCGGGCCGTCGGCTGTTTCCTCAGTTCTTTCTTCGCGTCGAAGGGATCGACGATCGTAGCGAATACCGGCAGGCTACTGCCTTCGGGGACCGTGCCCTCCAAATAGCGCTGGAGGCGGTCCGCGGTCCGGGCGATCTTTTTCTCCCAATACATCGGGATCGGGCGCGTGATGGTCTTTTTCGAGTCCGACGGATCGGGGACCGTTTCCGTGGGCACGCGCGGCCCGGAGTGCATGTGGTTGAGGATGCGAATTTGGATCGGCGAGGTGCCCTTCGGCGGATCGACCTTGTTCAGGGAGCCGTCCAGATGCTCGCCGCGGGCGCCGCGGAGCGCCGTTAAGAAATTACGTGACTGGTACGCCGTCGACGCGAGACGGTCCGCGAAATCCCACAGAACCGATACGGTGCTGTCCGCTTGCGTCCCGCCCATGACGCCGTCTGTGCCTTCGAAGATCCCCTTCGTGGAGAAAAGGATACCGAGCTTTTCGCGGCCCATCACGCCGATTTTCGAGTGAAGCGGGTCGACGGCCCTCGTGAAAATGCCGCCCTTTTCGCCCTTGATGTTGTTCTGCCAGAACGCGTCGTCGAGAATCTTCTGTCCGCGGGCATTGATCCCGAAAAGCTTGTCCTCGTCGAGCCAGCCCCTGACCTTGATGAGCGAGGCCTCGGCCTTCTCGAGCTCGGCCTTGCGGTCGTCCCACATCTTGCTCTTGGTGGCGAACTGCTCGAAGTCGTTGGCCTTGGCCGGATTCTGGCGCTCGTCCGAATTCGACTCGTCGATCATCTGGTCTGCGAATTTCACGAGATCTTTTTCGATCAAGAGCTCCTGGCTGAGCTCGTCGTAGGCCGCGTTCCGCTTCACGATCGCCTCGCCAAGGTGCTTCGTCAGGTCGCGGTCGGCTTTGTTGAGGGTCTTGCGGGCCTCGAATTCCATGGTCGCGGCCGTCTTCAGCTCCTGCGCGGCCTTCGTCGTGATCTTCTGATAGCTGTCGGTGAGGTCCTGGATCAGATCCTGCGTGTCGATTCCCTCGAAACCCTTGATGGCGTCGAAATAATTCTTCACCTGATTCAGGCCCGCGAAGTCGAGCTCGATGCTGCCCTTGGCGACCACTTCCTCTTCCCAGTGAACATCGTCGCAGCCCGGGCCGAAATCCTGCGTGTGGACCCATACGCCGTTGGCGATCGTGCCGCCGCCCACGCCGTTGAGGCGCGGCGGGCGCGGGTGTGGCCATTCGGAGTGCACGTTAGCGACCTTGATGAGGACAAAGTTCGGGTTGTTGATCGTGTTCGCGACGGTGAGGACCGCGTTGATCTTCGAAAGAAGATCGTCGCGGAAGCTCGTGTAGCGGGTCTTCATCTCCCCGATCGCGTCCTTCACCGTCTTCACGAGACCCGTGCCGGCGCCTTTGCTCTCGCCGAGCATGTCGGCCGCCTTCTGGATCGTGTCGTCGTGCATCTTCGTCTTGATCGTCTTCAAGATGTCGTACCCGCCGGCGTTTTCGCCGAGAATTTCGTTGAGTGCTGTGCGCGTGTCTTCGAGCTGCCGCTTGACGTCCGCATTGAGCGCGCCGGGTAGATCGACATCCCATTCCAGGGGGTCTGCGTTCTTCGTGAAGAGCTTGCCTTTGTCGGCGGCGGCGCCCTTGTTGCCGAGGATCTTCTCGATCTCGTCGAGCGATTTCTGGACGTTCTCGCGGTAGGTGTCGATGTCGGTAACGAAATCCGTGTTGATGAGGGAAAGGAGCGCGGTGCGCTGCGTCGTGAGATCGCTCACGATGTCGGTCGCCATCGCGTCGAAGTGGCCTTTGGTCTTCGAGAGATCCATATTGTCGGTGACGTGGGTCTTGAGCGCTTCCCAGGGCTTCACGAACTCGAAGGACGCGTGTTTCTTGAGGATCTTGTACAGTTTGATCCAATCCTTGACCTGTTGGGAGGTCGCCTTGAACGGGGCGATCTCGGTGGAATTTGCGAGGATATTGCCGGCGTTGTCGCCCGGCTCGCCGGTGTAGAAATGCTGGAAGAGCGCGACGTGCCAGCGTTCTTCCCAGGCGGCCTTCATCTCCTCGATGAGCGCGTTCGCGTTCGTGGCGAACTGCCCGACCGATTCCTTGGACTCGCGCATGAGCTGGTTCCACGGGTTCACCATCCCGTCGCCGAAGGCTTCGAGCTTGGCGTTGACGTCGTTCCAATACTGGACCGTCGTGTCTTTCTTGGACTCGTCGGCCGTCTCGAGGTACGTCATGAAGTCGTCTTTCAGGGCGTACGAGGCGTCCCAGCGGCCGGACTCGTGTTCGTCCCGGGCCTTTTGGTACAGCGTCAGCGAACCGACGACGTTGTGGCGCAGCTGGTTGTCGTACGTGTCGTTCATGATGTTCTGGTTGAGCGGAACGTACGTGTCGACGTCCGGGCCGCCGGCCGGATCGGCGCGCTCGTCCAGTTTGAGACCGATCGCGTCGATCTCGAAACCGAGCTCGGAGCCGCCCGCGTCGATGAAGCCGTTCATCGGATCCCACTGATAGCGGTTGTTGTTCTTGATGACCTTGATCGCGTTGCCTGCGCTGTCCATATGGATGACGACGCCCGGCTCGGTGAAGCGGCCGTTCGTGTCCTTCGTCCAGTACACGACGATGCGGCCGAATTCCTGGTCGTCGATGTTGTCGGCCTGCCATTCGGCTTCGGGACGCATGTAGATACGCTTGACGAAGTCTTCCTGGCGGTCGTTGGGTTCCTGCGGGCGCTCGTACTCGCCGATCTGCTCGTCGCCGGAGAGGCGGTCCTGGCGTTCTTTATAGTCTTTGACCACGGTCCAGACGTGGTCGAAGATCGCAGGCGAACCGGAAGGAAGGTCGCGCTTCGTATAGCCGTAGGACGTGACGCGCATCTTGAGCGGGACCGAGTTCGGGAGCGCGCCCCAATAGTGCAGGTTGCGCCAGCCGCCGCCCCAGTTCGGGAGCCAGCCGTAGCCCTGCCAAATTCCGGGGCCGGCGCCGCGGATCGCACGCTGCTGCTGGGCCGTCAGGGATTCGCCGGTGAGGGGGCGCGTGCCGGAAAGGACGTTGCCGTCCCACAGGGTGAGGAAATAGTGGGCGCTGACGCTGACGCGGCGGTTGTCCTCGTAGAACCAGATCTGGTCGTTTTCGGCGTCGTATTCGTCGACCGTGATGTAGTGGTCGTCGCCCATGTGAACGAGGAGCTTGGCGCCGGCCGCGAGGAGATTCTTGAATTCGGAGAAGCCGATGTTGTACGCGTGGATCTGGGCGCCCGCGCGTTCGGCGATCTCTTCCTTGAGCGCCTCGAACGAGATAAGGAGCTGTTCGCGCGAATTCGGCGTGTCGGGGATGAGGCCTTTGGCGATGTCGCGGACGATCGTCTCGGTCGCGAGACTGACCAGGGACGGCAGGCCGCCGGCCACGCGGTTCGTGAAGATGGACATGGCGCTGAACGCGCTGATGCCGAAGTGGCTGTCCTGCTTCTGGAGCCATTTCACGATGGAATCCATCGCGGTCTGAGTCTTCCGGCCGCCGGCCACTTCCGCGGCCAGATACGCGGTGACGCCGTCAATGATGGCTTGCTTGGTCACGTTGTCGACGGTCAATTCACCCCCGAAAACGAGGCTTCCAGAGAGAGCCGGCTTCAGGGGATCGCCGGTCTTCACCTCGAACTGGAGACGTCTGTCGTTTAAGATCCGGTGGGCGAGCTGTTCGAGCGTCATCGCCTTCGGATCGTTGGGGTCCGTGTTGTCGGTGAGAGCCGTGGTCGGGTCGACCGTCACGCGGACGCCGCCGACGGAAACGGTCGCTTCGGTCAGCGCGAAGTAGTTCACGCGCTCGACCTGCAACTCTTCGACCTGGCGGAGGGTGACCTTCTTGGCGATCCACTGGCCGGCGGCCTTCTCGGCCTTGACGTCGGCGAAGAGGCCCGGGCGGATCTCGCGGATGTCGAGGCGGATCGCGCGGCCTTGGGCGTCCTTCGTGACCTTCACGTAGACGTCCTTGCCGAGGATCTGATTGGTGGTGTGGTAATTCACGAAGTCGGCGGTGGTGATCTCTTCGCCGCTCGCCATGTAGACGCGGCATCCCGTCGCGACCTGAGTGAGGGTCCCGTCGACGGTGAGGGCGAGCAGTTTCTCGTCGACGCCGACGTCGATCGCCGCGACCAGCTTGCGCGGATCGTTGGCGATCCAGTCGGAAAGGTCCTCGAGCGAGACCGTTTCTCCGAAATCACCACCCACGATCGGCACGCCTACGACGCTCACGGGTTCGCCGCGGACTTTGATCGTGTTCGCGTTCAAATCCACCTGCGAAAGCTTGCCGGAGAACTGATCGAACGCGTCGCTCGAGAGCTGGATGTCGATGACCTTCCACGGGTCTTCGGCGGAGATAGTCATGCGGGCGTACGTCGGGATGCCGTTCCCCGCGTCGCGGGCCTGGAGACGCTTAAGCTCCGCCCATGAGACCGGCGCGCCCGTGACGTCGAAGATCTCGATCCCGCTCTCCGCGGTGAATTCCACGCCGCGGACCAGAATCTTCTCGCCGACGATCGTGATCTCGGAGTTCACGTACGAATCGGGCGAGTTGCCGCGATCGGTCACGGAGCGCGACATCGCGGTATAAAGGACCGCCGAGGCGATCTTCCATTCCGCGCCGATCTTCACCATCTCGGCGCGGATCGTCGTCGAGATGCCGCGGAGGGCGTTGGCGGCCATCAGGGCCTTCAGATCCGAGAGGGATTTCTCGGCGCCCGCCGGATCGGTGAGTTTAAAGTCGGCCGTGAGCGAGTGGGCGACGCCCTTCAGCGTGATCTTCCGGTTCACGGTGTCGAGCGCTTGGACGGTCTCGGTCAGGGTCTGTTCAGCGTCGACCGGCTTCGTGAGGATCTGGAGCGCGGTGGCCTGGAACGTGCCGTCCGGCAGGCGGAGCGAGGCGACCCGGACGAGCGTCGTGATGGTATCGATCTCATTGCGGGCGACGCGGGCCTGGAACTCGGCCCATGTGATCACGTTGCCCGCGTGGTCGGTGACGGCGGTGTTCGCGACCACCTTGAACTCGATGCCGTTCAGCTTCACCTTGGAATTCGTCACGTCGAGAAGCTCGAGCTCGGACGACATGCTGAGAGAGGACGACAGGTCGGAGAGGATGCGGATCTGGGAGGCGGTGCGGACGCCGCCGATCTCGACGTAGGAGACGTCGAAGTAAAGGTCCTGATTGACCTCGGCGAGGCGCACGAGCTCGAAGAACGAGAAGCTCTTGCCTTTCGCGTCGACGATCGCCGTGCTCTCGTCGACGCGGCCGGTGACGCCGAAAGACGTCATCGTGCCGCGCGCCGGATTGGCCGGGTCGAGCGTGATCGCGTAGCTCTTGCCGAAGGTGTTGAACGAATCGGTCTTTTGAATCACGTCGACCGAGCCCAAACGCATGGCCACCCATTCTCCCCCGATGAACGTGAGCGTCGCGGCGAGGACGGGACGGCCGCCGGAGGCCAGGCGGGCCTGCAGCGCGGTGACGAACGCTGCGTAGTCGGAGGAGCCGTCGGTGAACGCCGTGCGCGCGTCGATGCGGAAGCGGATTCCGCTCATCTCGACCACCGTGGAGGTCGCGTCGGTCGAAACGATCTTCGTGGCGACGCCCTTCGGATAGGTGCGCATCGAGGACGCCTTCGTCACGAACGAGATCGCCGAGGAATCGAACGTCCAGCCTTCCGCGGCCGAAATGAAACGGATGCCCGAATTCTGAAGCCAAGTGAGGTTGCCGAGCGCCGTGCTTGCCTGCATCTTCGCAGCCAGCTGTTCGAGCGTGACGCGCTCGCCGTCCAGCGTCATGACGAGACCCGGCCGCATCGCGATCTTCGAGCCGTTGACGTTCAGGAAACCGCCGGCGACGTTGATGGCGGAGACGGAGCCCGCGAAACCGTTGGCGGTGGCGGTCGTGTCGCCGAAGTTCACGTCGTAATTGTAGGTGGCGTTGCTCCACTGGTCGCGGGTGACCTGGCGCGCGAACTCCCAGCCGTTCTTCGTCCACTGGATCGTCGCGTTCAGCGCGTCGAACGCGTTGGACGCGCGGAAACGCTCGACGAACGCCGTCCACGGAATGAGGATGCCTTCGATCTTGAGCTTCATCTGCGGATTCACTTTCACGACGCGGCCCGCGAACGTCACGGTGCCGGCGGCCTCGTTCACGGCCGTCACGCGTCCGGTGACCGAGCGGCGCGAGCTCTCGGAAGAAAACGCGAGCGTCACGATACCGTTCATGTTCATGAAGCCCTGCGTGAAGACCCAGCCCGACGTGCCGTAAGTCATCGAAGCGTTTTCAATATTGACGTCCGCGCCGATGGACTGGAAGTCCGAAAGCGCCTGGCGCAGCTCGGCGAACGTAACGGTGCGGCCGTCCAGAGTGAGAACCGCGGTGGCCGGGATCGCAACCGAACGGCCGTGGATCGTGGCTTTGCGGTCCGCGCCGATCGCCGTGACCGGGCCGTCGGCATCGGAGATCGAAGCCGAGTCGCTCTGGATCTGCAAGCGCTTGGTTGGCTGGTTGTAGCAGCTCCAGCTGTTGCAGACCGACGCCATAATCGTGTCGAGCTCCCAGCCGTTCGACCCGAGCTTCGCGTTCGCGTTCGTGACCTCGACGTTCGCACCGGACGCCGCCAGTGCCGCGATCGCGGCCGTGGCGGCGGCGAATGTGAGGATCGTGCCGTTCAGTTCCACGTCGAAGCCCTCGGCGGCGAACGTGCGACCGCCGATGGTGATGCTCTGGGGCGAAGTCGAGACCGTGCCCACCGCTCCCCGTACCGACTGTTCCTTCATCGACTTCGTCGTCAGGCTCATCGGGTAGATATTGCCCCACGAATCGCGCGTGGGCGTCAGCACCCAGCCGCCACTCGTGAAACGCATGGACGTGTTGGAGGCGAATTCGATTCGGGCGCCGGCGGGCAGCTGGGCGAAACGGGTCGCGAGCTCGGCGGGCGTGACGGCCGGCGAGCCGTCGATCGTGAAGGTCGTGCCGTCGGGAATGATCGCCGTGCGGCCGGAAACGGCGAGGGTCTTCGGCGTGGACGCCACGTTGATGCCAGTAAGACCGCCAACGACGGATTCGTACATCTGGTCCTTCGTATAGAACAGAAGTTCGTTGGCCAAATACTGCTGGCCCCACGAGTTCGTGCGGACGGAGGGCTTGAACTCCCAGCCGTCGGCGTTCATCTTGGTCGCGGCGCCCACGAGCTCCACCATGCCGCCGAATTCGGCGACGGAAGCGATGCGCGCGGCCACGGTCTCAAACGGCACGTACGATCCGTCGAGCATGAACTGGTAATTGACGGGGACGCGGACGTCGCGGCCGTTTACCCGCACGGTCTTCGGATTCGAGGTTGCGTTCGCCGCGGTCGCCGCCGCGGATTGTCCCGCCAGGGCCATCGTGATGGAGGTGACGACGAACGGCCCGTCGATCCACGTCCAGCCGATGTTGGGCTGCCAAACCTGTTGCTGCGTCGGGACGGCTTCTAGGTCGTTTCCGACTTTGCGCAGCGTCGGCAGCTGCACGTCGAGCACGTAGCCTCCCGCTTCCGCCGCGTTGAACGCGGTCTGGAGTTCCGCGAGTGTCATCGAGCGACCGTCGACCAAGAACGTCGCGTCCGACTTCACGCGCACCGTACGGCCGGTCAGGGTCAGAGTCTTTTGCACACCCGAAAGGTCGATCCCCTTGAGCGGAGCGGTGACTGTCGCCAGCTGGTGCGTCTTCTCGCGGAACATGACCGTCACGCCGTCCAGCGTCCAGCCCGCGTTCGTTTCGATGAGGTTGGCCCCAGAGAGCTCGAAGAGGCCACCGGCGGCGACGGCGGCGGCGAGCTTATTTTCGAAGTTGGCCTGGGTCGTGTACACGTCATTGACATAGATGTTCATGCTGGCCGGCAGGATCACAGTGCGGCCGTTCACGCTGATCGTCTTGGGGGTCGACGTCCCATTGAACGAGGTCACCGACCCGCTGAAAGCGGTCATGCGAGGCTGGATCGTGAAGAACTGCGGCGTCTGCGCGGTGTCGTTGGTCCAGATGCCGTTCCGGAAGACCAGCGGCGCGGCGCGAAGCTCGATGCCCGAACCGGCCGGCATCTGCGCGATACGGTCCGAAATCATCTGAAGATTCGCCCATTGCCCGTTCAGCATGACCGAGCCCGTGATCTTGATCGGACGGCCGTTGACCGTGATCTCGCCGAGACCGGGGTTCACGGAGTTCATGACCCCGCCGAAGGTTTCGGAGACCGAGCGCGTGCGCACGTAGAAAGTGGTCGTATCCGGCACCCAGCCGTCCTTCGTGAAACGGAGCGAGGAGTTCAGGAATTCGAAGCTCTCGCCTTTCGATTCGGCCAGCGCCAAACGGTCGCGGAACGCCGCGAGCGTCGTGTACTGGTTGTCGACGTACAGATTCACGCTCGTCATGTTGACCGTGCGCCCGTTGGCGCTGAGTGTGGGCGGCGTGGTCGAGGAGCTTGCGGCGGTGACCGTTCCGAAGAAGAGCGACTGCGAGGCCAGTCGCGTGACGAAGGAGGCAGAGGTGATGACCCAGCCGGTTGCTTCCCAACGCATCGCCGCGTTCTGAATCTCGATGATGCCGCCTGCGGCCGCCGCGTCGAGCATCTTCTGCTTGAGCGTGACCAGATTGGACCACGCGCCGTCGAGCTGGATGCTCGTCGACGCCGGGAGCTTGATCGTGCGGCCAGAGACCACGACGGTGAGCTGGGCCGCGGCGGGATCGACCGCCGTCAGGGTGCCGCTCGTCAGGGTCTGCGTGTCGGTCAACGATTGGAACTTGATGTCGTAATCCATGGTGACCCAGCCCCACTGCGTCGTCGTCGCCATCGGGACGAGCGACCAACCGTTCGGGCCTTCTTCCATCTGGACTCCATTCAGGCGGAACGAACCGTTCATCGCGATGATCTGAGCCAGGCGTGCCGAGACCGCGTCGAACGTGACGTAATTGCCGTCGAGCTTCCATGACATGTTCGAAGGCACGCGGATCACTCGGCCACCCGCGGTTACCGTCTTCGTGCCGTCGGAGAGCGTGCCGAGTGCGGTGACTTCCATGTTCACGTTCTTTTCGACGAACTTGGAGGTCGTCGTAAGGTTCACGAGGCCGTCGATCGAAAGGCCCTTCGGAGTGTCGATCACGCGTGAATTGTTGAGCCGGACAACGTGTCCCTTGCCGCGCGCTTCGGAAAGCTTCGCGACGAACGTCAGGTAATCGTAGGTGGTTCCGTCGAGCGTCCATCCGGCGGCCGGTTTCGAGCCGATGTTCAGCGTGCGGCCGTTCACGAGGATCGTTCCTGTTGTCGCGTCCACCGACGCGACCGTGCCGGTGACGTCGCCGAGCACGACCTTCTTCGTCTCGAAGGTGCCTCCGCCGATCTCCCAGCCCGCGGCGCCGTAACGCACTTCGGCCAGTTTGAGCCACGTGACCGCGCCGATATCCTGGTTCCCGCGGAGGATTTGCTCGAGCTCCTTGAGACCGACCTGCTTGCTGTCGACCGTGAATTTGGCGCCTTCGGTGACCACCATCCGCATCCCGTTCACCTCGATCGTGCGGTTGCCCGCGTTGATCCGCTCGAGCTTGCCGGCGAACGAGCCCAGGGTCGTGGTCTGCGTCTTCATGATGAGGTTGCCGCGGACGACCCAGCCGGTCGGAGTGTCGTTGATGCCGCCCAGCACATCGTCGATCCAGATCGGCAGGTTCGCCGAGCGGCTCTGCTCGAGCTTCTCGGCCAGAGCGTCGATCGAATAGCCCACTCCGTCGACCGTTACGTTGGATCCTTCGAGCACCGTCATCACGATACCGCCGATCGTGACCGTCTTCTTGATCTTGTCGACGGCCGTGAGCGGGCCCTTCACATCCGCGAGCGTCGTGACGCGGGTGAAGATCGTGGCGCGCGCACGGAACTTCCACGCGCCGTTTTCGTAGACGATGTCGCCTTCGCGAAGCGTCAGTGAATCCGCGCCGCCCACGTGCGTCGCAAGCTCGGAAAGCGGGATCACGATGCCGTTCAGGATGACCGTCTCGTCGATGGTCTCGATCTCAAGGCCGTTGACGGTGAGCTTTTTGGCAGAGGCGTTGACGGCCGAGACGTTGCCGTTGAAATCGCGAAGCACGCTCTGATTCATGGAGCTGGAGGCCGGCTTGCGGAAGAGATAGAGCGGGTTCGAGGTGAGCTCCCAGCCTTCGCCCGTGCGCTTCATATAGTGGTCGCCGAGGTAGGTCTCGACCCTCTCGCCTGCGGCGATCGTCTGCTCGACGCGGGCCTTGAACTGGTCGAAATTGAGCTGCTGATAGTAGCCGTCGAACCAGTAGAGGATCGTGTTGTCGGGGACCTTCACGTCGAGGCCGCCGAAGTTGATGCTCTTGCGCGTTTCGGTCTTCGTGAGGCCCGTGATCAGCGCATTCAGCTGGATCGTCGCGGTGGCGACGGCTTCGGCGTAGCCGAACACCGGGCGGCCTTCGAAGATCCAGCCGCTCTCGGTTTGTTTGAACTTCGTCTCCTGATAAGTTTTGACCTTGCGGCCGGTCTTCTGCGCTTCCACGATCTTCGCGGCGAACTCGACAATGCTAAGCGACTGCTCGGGGCAGAGCGAAGATCCGCAGTTATTGTCGCGCCAGCCGATGTATTCGCCGTAGGGCTGGTTCCATCCGCCCGGCGTCGTCGGGACAACGATCTCCATGCCGCTGATGCTGACGCTCTTGTTGATTCCGCTCGCACCGTCGACCGCCGAGCCTTCCGCGAGCGAGATCGTCGGAATCACGTTCACGAACACGGGGACGGTGTCGAAGCGGTATTCGCCGTTGGCGTCGACGTAAACGGTTTCGTCGTACTCGAGCTTGATGACGCGGCCTTCCTGGGCCGCTAGGGCGATGCGGCGCGCGAACTCGTCGTCGGAGATGTTTTCGTAGCAGTTCCAGCAATTCTGGGCGGTCTGCCAACTAATACCGGCGGTATGATAGCGGCGCACCTTGCGGCCACCGGCGAAGGTGATGTTCACGCCGTCGTAGCTCTGAACGGTCGAGTCCTTCGTGATGGTCGCCGTGGCCAGCGTCGGCTTGAAGTAAAGGTTCTCGGTCGCGAAGTGCCACGTGCCGTCGTTGGCGCGGCGAGCCTGCAGATCGTCCCGCACCTCGATCAGGTACGCGGCTTTCTCGAGGTTGAAGCCCGCGACGCCGTTCCAATTGTCGATGTATTCGGTCAGGTAATGCTGGAGCGTCGTCGCCGTGATCACGTCGTAACGGTTCATCGGCTGATTCCACCAGCGGACCGTGGCCGTGGCGCTCATCTGGTAGGTGGTGCCGCCAATGGTGACCTTCTTGTTTGTGACGTCCACGGCCTCGACGAGCGAACCGGTCCGCAGGGTCGCGCGGTCGGACGAGGTCTTCAGCTTGAAGTTGCCGGTCACGATCTTCCAGACGGCGCCTTCTTTCCGGATTGTGATCGGTGTCGCAGGGTCGTACGTCAGGATGCCGAGTCCGTTCTGCAGGGCCTGATCGATGCGGTTCTTGAGGTCCGCCAGCGTGGTAAGGGTTTCGGAAACGCCGTTCTCGTTGGTGAAGGTGACCGAGATCCCGCCCGCCGGCAGCACGATGTCGCGGGTACCGATGCGGATCGTGCCATTCACAAGGTTGATCCCGCCGACCGGCGCATCCGCGTCGATCGCGCTGAGCGTCTCGATCGGGCCGAAGAGCGGCGCAGAGGTGAATTCCCAGTCCCCATTGGTCGCACGGCGCGCCGCGAGATTCGCAAGGGCTCCGATACGGTTGCCGAGGCCCGCCTGGGTTCCGACCTTTTCCGCAAACTGCGCGGCGGTCAGGTCCTGGATGGTGCCGTTTTCCTGCCAACGGACCGTGAACGCTCCGAGCTTGATCGCCTGGCCGCTAAGGAGAGTGATCGTGCCGGCCGCGTTCGCGGACAGGATCATCGAGTTCCGGTCGACCGTCAGAAGCGAGTCGGACGCACCGAGGTAGACGTTCTGAGTGAATTCAAGCTCGTTGGCCACGTTCCGGCGGGTCTCGTTGGGGACGCGCAGGAGCGCTTTCTTACCGGCGGTGGCCGTCAGCGCAAGATTCGTCGCGAGCGTGGGCACGTCCACCTCGTCGTAACCCGTGCCGTTCCACCAGTAAATTTTGCGTCCGGCGATCTTTACCGCATCGCCGCCGAGGAGCGAAATCGTGTCCGTGCCGGTGGCCGCGGTGATGACCGCGCCGAGCGCGAGCGTCGCCTTCTGCTCGACGGCCTGGAAGGTGACGGGCCCCGTGGCGATCCAATCCGAACCGGCCTTGCGCACGCCGGCGGCGTTCTTAAGTTCCACGCGGCCGTTGACCGCGGCGGCTTCGGCGATCTTGATGGCAAGGTCCGCGGCCGAAATCGCCACGCTCGCGGTGCCATTCCACCAGTTCATCTGCGCGCCGTCGAGCTTGACCGGCTGACCGTCGTAGAGCGTGTAGGTGGCGGGCGACGCCGAGACCGCCTTGAGAAGAGAGCTTGCGGCGAACGTCCCGAGTTTGGGGAAGGCCTCGACCTGAAGCGTTCCCGTCAGCGTCCACTGGCCGGAGGCGTTCTTGGTCATTCCGTTGGCAAGCTTGAGAGAGATCTTGTCGCCGCTCGCGCGGGCGGCGTCGAGGTATCCCGCGAGCGTGGCCGCGGAAATCGTGGTCGAGGTCGCGCCGTCGTGCCAAGTGATCGTCTGACTTCCGAGGAGAACTGTCTGGCTTCCGAACGAGACCGACGGCACGGCGCCCGCGTCGACGGCGCTCACGAGGGTGCTCTGCCCGAAGGTGGAGCCCGGCCAGACGTCGGTCATCATGAAGATGTCCTCGGTGAGCTCCCATTCCGTGTCGGAGACCTTGCGCATGGCGAACGTTTCTTTACGAGACCATCCCATGTTGCCCCAAGTCACGTGGGTGCGGGTGCCGGCGTCGTTGGCCTGCTGAACGTAGCTCGCGAGCGTGGAGAGCGCGATCGTCTGCGTCGTGGCGTGGCCCCAGTAAACGAGCTTGCCGTTCATCTTGACCCACGATCCGTCGGACAGCTGGAACGAACCGCCGTTCGCAGTGTTGACGGCCGTGACCGGAGTGTCGAGACGGAGGCTCGCGGTCGTTTGGGTCGCTTCGAACGTGATGTCCTGGGACAGCTGCCACTCGCCGGTGTCGGCCTTGCGGATGCCGAACATCGAGACCGGGTACGTGTTCAGGTTGCGGGTGCGAACGCGGCCGCCAAACGTGTTGGCGTCGACGATCTTTTGCGCGAGGCCCGCCGCGTCGATCTCCTGAGTGGTGGTTCCGTTGAACCAGAAAATCTTTTTGCCGTTCATCTTCACGTCGAGACCCTGGAGGAAGCTGAGTGCCCCGCCGGAGCCCGTCGTGACCGACGTCAGGAGCGAATCCGGAGCGATGCCGGAAGCGGACCCCGTCGCCATCAGGCGCAGGTCCTCGTCGAGCACCCAGTCGGAACCGGACTTCTTGATGGCGGCGCGCACGCGGAAGGAAACCTTGTCGCCGCGGGTCTGGATGAGGCCGATCTTTTCGACGAGCACGGCGGCGCTGATCTCGACGTCGGCGGTCCCGTTCCACCAGTAGATCTTCTTCGAGCCGATCGCGAGCGACTGTCCGTCGAGAAGGGTGATCGTCGCGGGCGCGTTGGCCGAGGCGGCCGTCAAGAGCGAGTCCACGGCGATCGCCGCAGTCTGGGAAGAAACGCCGAAATACACGTTCTGCGCGAATTCCCATTCGCCGGCGGCGTTCTTTCGGACTTCATACGAGTTGTTCCAGTAGTCCGCGGCGCGCGTGAAGACCTTGTCGCCCGCGATCTGGGCCGCGTCGACTTTGCCCTTGAATGCGGTGAGGCTGAGCGTCTCGTACATAACCCCGTTCCACCAGTAAATCTGGAAAGAGCCGAGTTTGATCGCGCGACCGTCGATCATCGTGATCGTATTCTGGGCGGCGGCGTCCTGAACGGAGGACACGAGCGCGTCGGCCATCAGCCGGCCCGCGGACCGCGCTCCGGTTTCGAAGCGGAGGTCGTCGGCGAACGACCATACTCCGGATGAATTCTTGCGCATGCGCACCTGGCTCGAGAGAAGTACCTTGAGGTTCTCGAGGTCCGCGGCCTGGAGGTTGTCGCGCAGAGCTGCGATCGAAATTTCCTGGTAGTTCCAATAGATTTTGCGGTCGTCGAGCCGTACGGCCTGGCCGTCGATCCATGTGAGCGTTCCGTCCGCCCCTTCGACCGTGACAGTCTTGAGGACCGACTGGGCGCCGAGCGTCGCAACGGGCTCCGACATGCGGAAGTAGATATCCTGCGTGAGCTCCCAATCGCCGGAGGCATTCTCGCGAAGCAGGTGCCCGTTCTGGTTACCGTACTGGCCGTCAACGCGGATGCGGTCTCCGGCCGCCTGGATCGCGGCGAGCTTGTTCTTCAGCGACGTGAGGCTGATTTCCTCGTACTGGCCGTTGTTGTACCACCAGGCCTTGCGTCCCACGGTCTTGATCGGAGTCCCGTCCGTGGTGGAGAACGTCTTCCCGGGGCCGTCGTCGACCGAGGCGAGCAGGCTGCCTACCGCCAGCGTCGTGGCCGGAGTCGCGGTCATGCGGAGGTCAATCGTGGAATTGCCGAACGTCCACTCGCCGGAGGACGTGCGGCGCAGGTCCTGCGCGTCCTCGAGGACAGCACGGGCGCGGTCCGCCTGAATCTCGAGGAGTTTCTGTCGGAGCGCCGTGATCGAGGAGATCTGCGTCGGCATGCAACCTTGCCCGATCGCGCACGGATAGAAGTTCACACGCCACCCGTCGGGCATACGCACGTCCATGTCGCCGATCCGCATCGTCGAAGTACCCACGACGACGTCCTCGATCGGTGAATCGGAGGCGATCTTCGCGGTGCGGGAGCGGCGGCTCAGGTTCACGAAATTGACGAACGGCGTCCACCGGCCGTTCCGCTCGCGCTTGATGAGGGTGTCGGAGGAAAGTTCGAGAACTTCGTCGTTGGCCGCGGCTTCGCTCAAGCTCCCCTGGAGCGTCGAGAGATCGGTAAGTTGGCCGTTCACGAACACACGGACATCCTTCATCGAGATGACCTGGTCTCCGAAGCGGAGGGTCTGCTCGCCCTGGTCGACGCCCGACAGGGCGCTCTTGACCACCGCGCGGCGGCCGGCGGGATTGATGAGGACGCCGTTGGCGACCCAGTTGGAGCTCGTCTTATTCTGAACGAGGGCGTCGGTCGTCTCGAATCCGTCGGGCATGATCTGCGTGCCCGTGGCGGCCTTCTCCAAGTGGAACATCTGGTGCGGCGAAGTCGCGGGGCCGGCGTAGACCGGTTTCCAGCTCGTATTCTTCTCGACCTTCACGTCGTCGAACCAGACGAACGACTCGGCGCCGCGCGTGCCGATCAGTACCTGCGTGGACGCCGAGGACTCATTGCGGATATCGTAGTGGACGTACGTCGACGAAGGGTTCTGCGCGCCATCGACGAACACGCGAACCACGCCGCCGTCCATCGAGACGCGGATCGTGTGGTAGGCGGAGCGGTCGAAAGAAGCGGGCATTTGGACGGGAGCGGTCACGTCGGTGAAAGTCATCGTGCCGTTGGCGGCCGTCGTGTAACTGTAGACGTGCAGGCGACCGTCGGCGTCGAGCGAGGTGACGAGACCGGATTTCAGGTCGGCGGCGTTCCGGAAGAAGATCATCGCCTCGCCTTTGCCGTCCAGGCGCACCTTCGCGGTGACGTCGCCGTTCAGCGTCGAAGCCCCGTCGACCTGCGCGCGGTGCACGAGGCCGTCGACCTTCGTCTGGACGTACTTGAAGTCGTTGGTGCGGTCGTCCATCGCCTTCCAGTCGCCCTGGTCGGCGAGCGGCGTGAAGCCGGTGACAGCGGGCGTGAGCGTGAAGCGGTCGTCGACCTGCGGCGCCTTCGTGGCGGAAACGTCGTCGAAGGAAACGGCGCCCGAGAGGTCGTGCGTGCCAAGCGCGACCGTCGCCTGCGAGGCGCCGGACCACGTCGTGTCGGTGATGTGAGCGGCCGGCTGCGCGGCGCCGTCGACGAACACTTTGATCATCGCACCCTCGGTCTCGATGCGGAGATTATGGAACGCCGCGGGGTCGAACGACGCGCCGAGCGACACCGTCTTCAGCGTCGTGTACACGCCGTTCAACATCCGGTGGATGCGGATCGACTTGTCGCGCGAGATCGAGACCGCGTAGCCGTTCGAAAGCTGCGAGTTCATGCGGAAGTACACGTAGGCGGCGTCGGTCGAATCGGTGCCCGTGATGCGCACCGACGCGCGGATCGTGCCGTCGGTCACCGAAACGCCGTTCATCTGAGTGAGGTGGCGCTGGGTATCCAGTCGCGTCTGGGAATACCGCCACAGCCCGCCGCCGTCGTCGGTCTGCTTCCAGCGGCCGCCGTCGGACACGGGAGTAAAGTTCACCGCACTCAGCTTCGTGAAGTTGTCGCGCACGGGCGTGAAGTTCGCGCGCACGTCGTCGAACCACACAGGGCCGCTCGTGTTCTGGGTCCCGATCGCCGCGTACACGTAGCTCGAGCCGGCGTAAGTGTCGTCGTCGACGGCGATCTTCTGGACGCCGTCGACGGACACGCGGATGTCCGAGCCGTCGTAGGCGACTTTCAGCGTGTGGTAGAGCGCCGGATCGAACGAGGCACCCAGCGAAGCGGTACCGATCTCGGTGTAGGAATTGCCGCTGTAGCGGTAGAGCTTCACGAGGCCGTCCACGTCGATGCGGGCCGCGTAACCGTTGCCGCGCCACTGGTCGGTGCGGAAGTACACGTAGGCGGCGTCGGTGGAATTCGCCGCGCGGCCGTCGATGCGGACCTTTGCCTCAATCTCGCCGTCCTCGGCCTCGAGATCTTCGATGTACGCGAGGTGGGCGTTCCAGTCGTTGATTTTCTTTTCGCGATACGCGATGTTGCCATTGCCGTCGTCCGCCATGCCCCACGTGCCCTGCTGCGGCGTAAACTGGACGGGCTTCACCGGATTCAGATTATCGCGCGCAGGGTCCTTCGTGGCCGCGAAATCGTCGAAGATCGCCGCGCCCGTCAGGTTGACAGTCGAGAGGGCGACGCCGGTCTGCGAGGCGCCCGAATAAATGTAGTCGCTCGTCTCGTCCGTGTACGTGAGGGTGGGAGCCGTGGCGCCATCCACGAACACGGTCACCGTCTCGTCGCGGACCACGACCTTAAGGTTATGCTTGAGCGCGGGGTTGAAGCCGGCGAGGACGACCTTCCTGATCTCCTGGTAGCTCGGACCCCAGCCGTTGTTGGTCACCCGGTAGAGGCGCAGGTTGCCTGCGCGGTCGAGGCCGACCGCGTTACCGTTGTTTAAGTTCGCGTCCATGCGGAACATGAAGTGCGCCTCGTCCGTCGCGCTCGTGCCGTTCAGCTTCACGTCGCCCTGCAGGATGCCGTCGGTGAGGATCTTGCCGTCCATGCGGGCCATGCGGTAATTGTTCCCCGTCCCCGTCTGCGCGTAGCCTTTGTTGCCGTCGCCCGCGTCCAGCGTGGTCCAGGTTCCCGATAGGGCGGTGAACGGGAAGGGTTTGATGCGGTCGAACGCTTCCTTGAGGACGGAGGCGTTCTCCGTGTAGAAGTCGTCGAACGTCACGCCCATCGAGGTGTGGTAACTGCCCGCGCCGACGCGCACGTTGGCGTCCGTGAAGTAGGTCGCGTCGCTGAAGGTGAGCGACGCGGTCGCCGCGCCGTTCACGTAGACCTTCATGAGCCCCGCGTCCCCGAGTTCGACCTTCAGCGTGTTGAAGGCCTGCGGGTTAAAGGGCACCGCGAGCGTCGTCGACGCGAGCGCCTGGTAGCTGCCGTTGGTCACGCGGTAGAGAATCAAATTGCGGCTCTTGTCGAGCTCGACCGCATAGCCGGTGGAACCGTCGTCCGACATGCGGAAGTAGAGGTAGCCGTTTTCGTTGTAATTGAAGTTGTTGCCGTCGATCCGGATCTTCGCCTGGTACACGCCGGTCTTGACGGCGATGTCCTCCATTAGGCTCCGGCGGAAGTCCCAAACGTTTGTGTCGGTGACGCGGTAGACGATATTCCCGTTCTCGTTCTTCGTCGCCCAGGTGCCGGACAATACGTTGAAGGGCGCGGCCTTCACCTGCGAGAACGTTCCGACAGCCTCGTCGGCGACCGCTTTCACGTCGTCGAACCAGACGTCGCCGCTCGTGTAGTAGTTGCCGACCGCCACCCCGTCGTATTCCGCGCCGGTGAAGTTGGAATCGGTCGCGCTCGTCTTTTCCACGCCGTCGACGAGGATCTTGATCGAGTCGCCGTCGAGACGCGCCTTGATCTCGTGGTACAGCGCGGGGTCGTACGACGCGCCCAGGTTCACGCTCGAAAGCGCCCACCAGCTGCCGTTGTCGTAGCGGTAGAGGACGAGGTTTTTGTCCACGTCGATCTTCGCCGCGTAGCCCCTCGACGCGTCCTCGTTCGTGCGGAAATAAAGGAAGGCGTAGTCCGAGTTCCACGATCCGGCCGAGCCCGCGAGGCGGATTTTCGCGCTCACGTCGCCGTTCGTCACCGAAGCGCCGTTCAACACGGACCGGTGGTAATTGCCGTCGTTGATATTCTTGATCCGGTAGGCGACATTGCCGTTGGTGTCCACGGCGGATTCCCAGTTCCCGGATCCGGGCGTGAACGGAGCGTCCTTCTTCTGGGTGAACGTATCGAAGAATTTGGCGTCGACAACCTTCACGTCGTCGAACCAGATCGGAGCGCCCGTGTGGAACGTGCCCACGGCGACCGACTTGTTGTTCGCGCCGGAGTAGGTCGAATCGCTGGTGGTGATACGCGAGGTGCCGTTCACGAACACCTCCATCGCCGAACCGTTGAACGAGACCTTCACGTCGTTGAACTGCGTCCCGTCGTAAGAGGCCCCAAGATAGGCGCTGCCGATCTGAGTGTACGAGCCGGACTCCATGCGGTACAGGTAGACGTAATCGTCGCGTCCGACCTTTACCGCGTAGCCTGTCGAATCGTCGGCCGACATGCGGAATTTAAGGAAGGCCATATCGTTGTAGCTCGTGTTCGTGCTGTCGACCTTGATGCGCGCCTCGACGGTGCCGTTTTCGGCCGTCTGGCCCTGGAGCTGCGACGAGTGGTAGCTCCATTCGCCCGTGCCGGAATCCTTGTACGCGGTGTTGTTGGCACCCGCGGCGGCCATCGACCAGGTGCCGGAGAGCGGATCGAACGAGGGCTCGTACGCCGGGGGCTGGAACGCGTCCTCGAAGCCGGCCACCTGCGCGCTCGTAATCTGGATGTCGTCCACCCACGTCTGACCGGTGGACGACCACATGCCTTTATTGTTCTCCCACTTCAGCGCGTGCGTGCCCGCCGTCAGGTTGATCGTGACGAGCGTCCAGTCTTGGCTCACCGCCGTCACCTGCGCGCTCTGCACGCCGTCCACGTAGAATTTGGCCCAGTCGCTCGAACCCTGCATGTCCGTCTTCCAGTAGAAGCTGACTTCTCCGGCCTGATCGAGCGTGACGTTTTTCGTGATGGAGGCCGCACCCTGGGTCCAATAGTCCCAGCCGCCGTACAAGCGGACCGAGTTCGAATTGGTGCCGTGGTCCTGGTTCTCATCGACGTCGACAGAAGCATAGTTGTTGGTCGACGTCGAGAAGTCCGAGGGAAGCGTGGTATTGACGAAGCCCTGGTCGTACGTGCCGACCGTGAAGACGCGGATATCGTCGACGTACGCGCCGTCGTTGGAGACCGGGGCCGTAGCGGAGCGGTCATAGCGCCACTGGAGGTTGTGGGCGCCGGCGGCGAGATCCACCGTCGCGAGCACCCAGCCCGCCGTGTCTGCCGTCACCGTCTTGGCCGTCTGCTCGACGCCGTCGACGAGGATCTTGAAGGTATCGCCCGCGACCGCGCCGGCGAGCTTCCAGCGGAAGGAAACCTTCCCGGCGGCCGCCAGGTTCACGCTCTTGGTGAGCGTCGAGTTGCCACCCGCGGCGATCGCGCCCGAGCGGGCTGCGAAACCGAACGCGTCGTAAGCGTCGCTGTTCTGGTTCTTCCAGCCGCCCGTCATGGTGTAACCAGCCGGCAGGGCCAGCTCGGTGCCCGCAGGATAGGAGAACCCTTCGGTCTTGGTGATGGCGACGAGCACGTCGTCGATATAAGCCTGGTCGTTCGAAGCGGAAGCGCCGGCCGCGCGCTCGTAGCGCCATTCGATTTCGTTCGCGCCGGAGACGAGATCGAGCGAAACGAGCGTCCAGTCGGTGTTGGCCTCGCGCGTCAGCGCGGTTTTCTCGACGCCGTTCACGAAGATCTTGAACTTGTCGCCCGTGGCGAGGCTGCCGAGCTTCACGCGCCAAGAAAGTTTGGTCGCGGCGGCGTAATTGAACGTCTTCTTGAGGCCCGACGAGGCGCCCGCCGCGGTCGCGCCCACACGTGCGGCCCAGCCGCCGAACGGCGTGGTGTCCGCGGCGACGGTATTCTGAAGGACCCAGCCCGCGCCCGTGGCGGCGTAACCGGCGGTAAGAGCGAGCTCCGTGTTCGCGGGGTGGATAAAAGTCTCGGTCCGTTCGACGGTGGCGACAATCTCGTCGACGTAGGCCTGGTCGTTGGCCGAACCAGCCGAAGCGGACCGCTCATAGGCCCAAACGATCTCGTGCGCACCGGCGGAAAGGCCGTCCAGCGTCACGAGCGCCCAATCCGCGTCGGCGGAGAGCGTGTTCGCCGTACGTTCGACGCCGTCGACGAGCACCTTGAACTTGTCGCCCACGGCGGCGCCCGCCAACTTCCAGCGGAAGGTCATCTTACCGGCCTGCGGCATCGTCACGGTCTTGGACATCGAAGTCGTCTGGCCCGCGGCCGTGGACCCCGCCTGCGCGGCGAACCCGCCGTAGCCGCCCGTGTCGAAAGCGACGTTGTTCTGGCTCTTCCATCCGCCGACGGTCGTGTAGCCCGCGGGAAGTCCGAGGACGGTATTCGCGGGATAAACCATGGTCTCGGTGAATGGATCGTAGGTTGCGTCGACGAGATCAACAAAGGCCTTGTTCTTCGACCCGCCCGCCGCCGTGCCGCTGCGGTCGAACATCCACTTCACCTCGTGGGTGCCTTTGTCGATTGCAACCGCGCGGTCGAGCCAGCCGGTCTCAGAGGGATCGAGCGTCGCACGAAGTTGGCCGTCCACGTACAGATGCAGACGGTCGGTCGCCGAAACGTCCTCGAGCTTCCATTTGAACTTGATCGAAGCGGGATTCGTCAGCGTCAACGAGCGCGTCATGAAGGAGGTTGCGCCGGCTTCGACGTCGCCCGAGCGGGCTGCGAAACCGCCGGCCGAGAACGAGGTCGTGTTCTGATTCACCCAGTTGTTGGTCACGAAACCCGTCGGCAGCGGGATCTCCGTCCCCGGCGGGTAGAAGAAGGTCTCGGAGTAGAGGTCGTGTGTGACGTCGACCTGATCGACGAAGACCTTGTTGTTGGCCGGCACGGTCGCCGCGGTGCCGGAGCGATCGTATTCCCACTTGAGCTGGTGGGAACCCTTCGAAAGACCGGTCACCGTCCGCTGCAGCCAACCCGCGCCGTCGGCAGCCGAGAGCGTGGTCTTGAGAACGCCGTCCACGTAGAAGCGAACCCGGTCGTTGGCGTGCAGGTCCTGCATCTGGACCTTGAACGTGACCGAACCGGGGTCGTCCAGCGTGAGGGTCTTCGTCATCGAAGACTTCGCGCCGCCCGCCGTCGAGCCCGCGCGCGCGGCGAAATCGTTGATGTCGACCGTGACCGCGTTCTGGTTCACCCAACCGCCGGTGGTGGTGAAGGCCGCCGGGAGCGGAAGTTCCGTGCCCGCGGGATACGTGAAGGTTTCGGTGCGGTCGGTCCCGACCTCAATCGTGTCGACGAACACCTTGTCGTTCGAGGCGGCTCCGGCGGAAGTCGTCCGGTCGTACTCCCATTTCACTGTGTGCTCGCCCTTGGCGAGGTCGAAAGACTTCTGGATCCAAGCCGTGCCGTCGGCGGCGGCGAGCGTCGCGCGGAGAACGCCGTCGATGTAGACGTTCATCTTGTCGTTGGCGTGTGCGTCTTCCATCTTCCAGCGGAACTTGAAGGTCCCCGCGTCCGGAAGGTCGAGCGTGCGCGTCATCGAAGCTTTCGCGGCGGCGGCGGTGGCGTTCGCGCGCGCGGCCCAACCGCCGTTGTCGTACGAAACGGAGTTTTGGTTGGCCCAACCCGCACCGGCGACCGTGTAGGCGGCGGGTAGCGGAAGCGAAGTACCCGCGGGATACGAGAAGGCTTCGGTGGCGACGGGGTAGCGGACGGAAACTTCGTCGAGCCAGGCGCCGTCGCTCGCGTCGCCGACGGTGCCCGAGCGGTCAAATACCCAGCGCAGCGTGTGCGCGCCCGCGCCAAGCGAAAGGTCGCCCGAGTCGATCCAGCCGGCGGTTCCGGTGATCGTAACCGCCGGCGTTGCGGCGCCGTCCACGTAAAGGAGGAGCTTGTCGGTCGCGGGCAAGGAAAGGCGGCCCTTGAAGCGCAGGAGCCCCGCGGCGGCGAGCGTCATCGTCTTCTCGGCGTACGACGTAGCTCCGGCCGCGGTCGAGCCGGCCTGCAGCGCGAAGCCGGCCGCGTCAGAAGCGAGAATGTTTTGGTTCGTCCAAACGGCGGCGCCCGTCGTCCATCCGGACGGCAGCGGCGCACGCACGCCCTGCGGGTGGTTGAACGAGCGGTCGATGACCTCGTCGCCGATGCGGAGGTCGTCGATCCAACCCGTGTCCTGCGAAGAGACGTTCGCGGCGGTTTTCTTATAAGACCAGCGAAGCGTGTGGGCGCCGGCCGAGAGATCCACCGTCACGAGCTGCCAGCCGCCGTTCCGGCCCGAGACCGTGCGGACCGGCGTCGCGAAGTCGTCGACGTAGAAATTGAACGAGTTGCCGCTTTCGGAATCGACCTTCCACCAGAAGCTCATCGTGGTCGGAGCGCCGACGGTGACCTGACGCTGCATCGTGCTCGTCTGGCCGATCTCCACGCGCCCGGCCTGCGCGGCCCAGCCGCCGGAATCGCGCGCGGTGTCGGACTGGAGGTAAAACGGATTGTCGGACGGCGAGGAGAAGTCGGGCGGCAGCGCGATGCGGCCGAACGCGGAAAGCGGCTCGCCGTGCGCGACGTCGACGGTGTTCGCTTTGATGAACACTTCGTCGAGCCATGCCGCGTCCTGACCAGCCGAAACGGCGCCGTCCTTCACGTACTTCCACTCGAGGACGTGATCGCCGGCCGAGAGGTCGGTCGTCACCTTCGCCCAGTCGATCTCGCCGCCGATGCCGGCGCCCACCCGAACGCCGTCGATAAAGAAGCTGAATTTGTCGTTGGCTTCCGAGGAAACCTTCCAGTTGAACGAGAGTTTGGAGTCACGAGCCACCGTCACGGTCTTCTTGATCGTTGCCGTCTGGCCGTGGCCGATCGCCTTCGTCTGCAGGTTGTAGCCGCGCGCGGAGCTGACGTTCAGGTATGTCTCGATGCCGCGGAGGCGGTTGGCCTCGAAGAGTTCCTTGAGGGCCGCCAGCGAGTAGGATTCTCCGTTAGCGTCGAAGACGGCCATCGGGTTGAAGACGACGATCGACTGGCCGTTGATCGTGATCATCTGCCGGTCGAGATCGACCCCCTCGAGCGGGCCGTTCAGCGTCGAACCGGGGCCGCCCGCGAGTTCGTCGATCGTGCGGGCGACGACCTTCGAGGCGCGCCACTCGTTTCCGACCTTCACCGCGTATACGTTCACGGTGACGGGCGTCGTCGGGTCGACGATGGTGGGCGAAGCTCCGGTCAGAAGACCGTTCAGGCCCTTGACGGCCGTGTACATCGGGTCATTCACCGGGAAATTGGCGTCCGTGCGGATGCCGATGCGCTGGAGACCGGCGACGTCGGTGAGATCCTTGTAGTTCAGTTCGACGCGCGTGAAGAAGCCGTCGGTGCCGCCGTTTCCGACCCGCACCGTCTCGCCGTTGACCGTCATCGAAACGACGTTGCCCTGCGCGTCCGTCGTCAGGTGCGCGGCCTGGATGGAGGAGCTGGCGAATTCGGTCGCCTTCGCGGAGACGCTTTGCACGACGATCCGGTCCGCGATCCACTGGCCGTTGCGAAGCGCGAGTTTGATGGAAACGCGGACCTGGCCGGCCTGAAGAAGGGCGCTCAGATCGGCGAGGCCGCCGGGGAAAATGCGGCCTTCGACGTCCTCGACGGTCGCGTCCTGTGAAACGTTCACGGTGACGCCGGCGATCGAAAGCGTGTTGGCGTTCACGTTCACGGAGTTGACGGGGCCGGTCATGGAGCTGACCGGCGCGGCGCCGTCGGAGATCGTCACGCGCTCGGCGTGCCAGCCCTCGGGAGTCTGCACGAGGCGGATCTGCACGTAATCTTCGGGCTTCAGGTCGGCGAGCGTGATCGTGCGGCTGCGCGAGTCGCGAAGGACCGTCCCGGCGTCCACGGTCGCGACCACGCCCGAGCCGAAGTCGATCGTGCCCTTCGTCGGGTCGTTCGGATCGATCACGACGGAGACGACCTGCGCGGTGTGATTCAGCGTCGACTGCAGGCGGGTGCGCGTGCGGAGCGACGTGATCTTCACGCCGGACGGGGTCGCCTTCAGCTTCACATCGATCTTCGTCGCGACGCCTTCCAGCGCCTGCTGGCCGAGGATCGAACTCAAAGTTTGCGCAGTGATCGGCGCGTCGTTGGCGTCGAGAAGCTCAGCCGTCGCGTCGAGCGTGAACGTCTTTCCGTTCATCTTGACTGTCGTCGGAGCTGGCGCGACACCGATGGTCACGAGCTCGAGCGTGCCGAAGAGCTTCGCGTCGCCCTCGCTGTCGGAGATGACGCCGATGCGCTCGAGTTTCCATTCGCCGTTGATGCGGCGTGCGTTGACTTTCGCGAAAGTACCGACGCTGCGAGAAACGTTCGCGTCGAAGAACGCCTTAAGGGCTGCGGCTTCCATCGCTTCGCCCGTGACGCTGTCGATGAACGTGCCCGCGTCGAACGTCATCTTCTTACCGTCGAAGGTGAGCTCGCCTTTGGCCATATCGATCGCCGTGATCGCGCCGGTGAACCGGGTCGGGTTGAGATCGGTCGGCTGGTTCGTGGTCACGAGGATCTGGAGAGCCTGCCAGCCGTCGGCCGACTTCGTGGCGACGAGCTTCACGGTCGGGATCATGCCGTCGGCCTCGGCCTCGAGGCGGATGCGCTCGAGGACGGCGATCTTCTCGGCCGTCGTGCCCGTGATCGTGTTCCCCTTCGCGTCCTTGATGATCGTGCTCTCGAGCACGCGGATATCGTTGTCGTTGAAGCGCACGAATCCGGCGGCCGCGTTCGTGCCGTCGAGCACGCCGGGCAGGACGCTCAGACCGTTCGGGTTGTAGAGGCTGTCGATCTGGCCCGCGGTCGTTTCGATCGGGGCCGGGACCATATCGATGCGGTCCGCGCGCCACTGTCCATACGAGTCCTTCGAGACGAGCAACTTGAGATAGGTACGCTGACGGTTGTCGAGGTACGTCGTCTCGAGCTCCGCAAGCGTGGTCGGCAGGCCAGTCAAGCCGTACACGCGGGTGTTCGGGTCGAGCGTGAGGGCGCTTCCAGCGATGTACATTACGCCGGAAGTTTTGGCCGCATCGAGAGACATGTTCGAGATGCGGTCCTTGATCGTGGCGCTCGCTTGCTCCTCGAGTGCGACTTCGGCCGCGGAGTTGAGCGTCACGTTGATCGCGGTTTCGCCCGCCTGGATGCTTCCGGCCGACGGTAGGGTCACCTTGCCGCCGTCCGGCATGATGACCTCTTCGTTCTCGTCAAGCGCGAGTGTTCCGCCCGCGGGGACCATGATCGGAGAGCCCTTGTGGATCACACGGGTCGCGTTCGCGAAGGTCAGCGTGCCGGCGGCGGTCAGGCGCACGCGCGCGTAGCCCGACGCGGTGACGGTGCCGCCACTCTTGAACGAAAGCTTGGCCCCCGCCTCGAGACCGACGCTGCTGCCCGCGCTCACGGGGATAAATTGCTTCGCGGGCGGGTTTACCGCGCCGCCGTTGGGGAACGTGAGAACGACGTTGTTGTTCAGCGAGCGGATAAGCGCGGGGCCGACCAGGAAGAGTTTCGCGGCACCGATCAGCGTGACGGCCTCGCCGGGTTCGACCGAGATCTCGCCGTTGGCCGACACAACGATCGTGGCGCCCTTCTTGACGACCGTGCCGCCTTCGGGGAAACGGATCTTGCCGCCTTCGGGCATCGTGATCTCGACACTCTCAATGCCATCCTGGGCCGAAAGGAGATCGCCGCGGTCTTCGCCGCCCGCGGGCGGAGGAACGGGAGAGCCGCCGGGGCCGGGACCCTGGGGAGCGAGCGGCGAAATCGGACCGCCAAGCGCCGCGAGGGCGAGAGAGCGGCCAACATCGAGGCGGCCCGCGCCGGTCTCACGGTCGAAGCCCGGAACGCCAAGGTCGACCGCGCCCGCTTCGAGTAGGCCGCGGATCTCTTCGGTGGACTTGTACGGATATTTGCTCATAAGGAGCGCGACCGCGCCGGCGACGAGCGGAGCCGCCATCGACGTGCCGCTCTCGGAAGGCGCTACGATCCGGACGTTGCCGCCGACGTTCGAGAAAGCGCTCTTCTTGTCTGCCTGGTCGCTGGCGCCGACGCCGATGACGCCCTGGATCGCGGCGATCGAGTACGGATCGACTTCCTTGCCCTGGTTGCCGGCGGCCGCGACGATGAGCGCGCCCATCTGCATTGCGGTCTCGATCGCGGTCCGGACGATGCCGAAGCTTTGGAGGTCGAGGAGACCGCCGCCGATCGAAAGATTGATGACCTTCGCGCCGTTGCGGGCCGCGTAGACGATGCCCTCGGCGATCTTCTCGACCGTGCCGCGGCCAAACTCGTCGAGAACGCTGAGACGCATCACGTTCGCCCCGGGAGCCGCCGCCAGCGCCGCACGAGCAACGTTCGTGCCGTGGCCGAGCTTGTCCGAGACGTCGTTGTTGCCGGCGACGAAGTTCCAGCCGTCGACGTCATCGATGTAGCCGTTGCCGTCGTCGTCGACGCCCGGCAGGCCCGCAGCTTCCGCGGCGTTCCTCCAGACCGCGGTGGAATCGAGGTTGAAGCCCGAATCGAGGATCGCCATCGTGACGCCCGTACCCATCGTCTGGTACTTGCTCCACGCGTCGCCGGCGTTGATCATCTTGAGGGCCCACGCGGTGAGCGCATCGCCGGTCAGCGAAGCGCCGCCGAGGTTGCCGCCGACGTTCACCGCGCCGCCATTCACGATCGAGGCGATCGCGTTGGTCGGCATCGGAAGCATCCCGCCGGCGCCCAGGTTCAACTGGCCGTATCCCGGAGGCGTGTAGTACGTGAATTTCTGCGCCAAGCCCCACAGCTTCTGGCCGTTTTCGGTCGGCAGCCACTCGTAGATTTCGGTGACGCGCATGTACTGGTCGAACACTTGGCGGCGGATGCGAATCGTGCCCGCATAGGTCTCCGCTTCGGCGGTGATGAGGAGGCCCGTGCTCGGATCTTCCATATAGCGGTACTCGGTGCGCGTCAGGATCTGCGTGTTGAACGCCTGTTCGCCCATCTCGTTGGACATCGGGACCTGGTTGTTCCAGACTTCGGTCTGCAGGGTCTGGAGAGTCTTGCCGTTCAGATCCGACTTCGTGATCGTATTGAGCACCGAGGTCTGCTCGTTAAGCGGCACACCCCACAGGCCGGGCGGCGGGACGTAGTACGAGTAGCTCAAGATACCGCCCGCGTCGATGGTCTCGGTCACGCGGCCGTACTTGTTCTGAATCGTGATCGAATCGAATGTCGAGGCGATGCCCATCGAGGTGCGCGTCACGAGCGTGCGGTAGCGCTTCGACGCATCGGGGAACGTCGGCTGGATGATCTTCTCGTAGGTGAAGGCGATGCGCTTGCCGCTGGGGCTGAACTGGAACGAGGCGCGCGTCGTGCCGTCGTCGGGGTCGTACTCCATGTAAGTCTTCGTCATCTTGTTCACGCCGAGGCCGCCCGAGGGGACGAACGTGTCGGGGTTGCCGGTCAGGCCGCCAATGAAGGCTCCGATCGAGGCCGGTGCGGATTTCACGGCGGCGACGGCCCCCGCGAAGGCGTTCGTCACCTCGATGGTGTAAAAGAGGTCGCCGGTGCCGCCGTCGTAGCGGTTGTAGGTGATATTGTTGAGGCCGTTCGTCGAGAACACGGCGCGTGTGTCGAGGTAGAGATCGCGCTCGAAGAACGTCGCGAGCTCCGACTGCTCCGGCACGAAGCCGGCGAGGCCGATCGCGCGGGCAACAGTCTGGATGGCCGACGTCTTCACGAGCACGTCGGAAGCATCATAAACGTACGTCGTGATGGTGCCCTTGTAGTCGGTCTGGAATTTCTGCTGCGATTCCTTGAACTGGTTGATGCCGAAGTAGCTCACGTCGCCGTTTCCGATGATCTCCGTGCGCGTGACGAGCTCGTATTTGTTCGGCTGCGCGGCGTTCGGCATCATCATGCCGCCGGCCGGAGTGAAGAAGAACCCGTCGTAATAGTGCTGAGTGACGACGCCTTTATAATCGGTGATCCTGTCGATCTTTTCCTCGCTCCAGTCCCCGAGATAAACCGATTCGTTCACGCGGCGGCCTGCCGAGGCGGGGCCGTAGAAGGTCTGCTGGCGGCGGAGAGCCGCTTCGAACGGAATGTTCGGGTTCGTCGCAAGCAAGCCGCCCTCGTACTCGGACAGCGTGTGGTTCTTGAGCGACCCATTCGGACGGTACGCGAACGACTCGTGCACCTTCTCGTAACTCTCTTCGCCGGCGAACACCGTCTTGCTCTTCTTAAGGAGGCCCGTCACGGTGCTGACGCCCTCGCTGCCGCGGCGGTAGGTCGTCGACTCGGTCATGCGGCCGTCGTTCGGGTCGTACGCGTTTTTCGTGGTCTCGTACACGAGCTGGTCGTAGGTGTACGACTGCGTGAAGAGCACCTTCTCTTCACCCGAGCTGCCCGTGAAGTACGAGAACGTGCGTTTACGGCCGTCGTTGGTTCCGTTATTCGAACCACCGATGCGGGTTTCAGTGCGCTTCATCGGATCGTAGAGGTACGCATCCTGAGCGCGGTAGTCGGGGCTCGGATTCGCTTCCCCGTAGAAGGACGTCGTCTCAGAGACCACGTCTTCCTGACCCGCGGGACCGTTGTAATTGAGTGCGTAGTCGGTCTTTTCCTCGCTCGAGAGGCCCTTGAAGAAGCTCTTGGCAGAAAGCTTGAGTCCGGAGGTGCTGTCGGAGCCGGTGGCGCCTTTCTTGAAGGAATCGCTGCGCACGAGCGCCTGATCGCCGGACGCCTGGGCCGCGCGCTCGGGCGCGCCGCCCGAGGGGTTCGACTCGTAGTAGGAAATCGTCGTGTTCTGGACGGTCGTTCCGTTCGTCCAGTAAGACTGCGAGAAATTGGTTTTTTCTTCGTTCATCTGGCCCTTGAAGTAGGTCCAGGTCTGGAGCTTGAGGCTCGCGACGTTGTCGGAGCCCGTCGTGCCCTTCCGGTAGAGCTTCGTCTCGCGCATCGCCGCATCCACATCCGCGTCGGCCGCGCGCACAAGACCGGCGCCGTTCACGTCCTCATACCAGGTGATCTGGGTGCTGCGCACGTCGTTGTTCTTCTTGTAGCTGATCGAAAAGTCGCTCTTTTCCTCGCTCGAAAGCCCCTTGAAGTAGGTCCAGCTCAAGAGATCCATACCGGCGACGATCGCGTCCGAGCCACCAGTGCCGTTCTTGTAGCTCTTGGTTTCGCGGAGGGCGGAGTCGCCGTTGGCCGTCTCCGCGCGCACGACGCCCGTGCCACCTGCGGGGTCCTCGTAGAACGAGATCGTGGTGCCGTGTACCGTGACGCCGTCGCGCTTGTAGTTCTGAGCGTAGTCGGTCTTTTCCTCGCCGGAGATTCCCTTGAAGTAGGTCCAGGTCTGAAGATTGAGCCCGCCCGTCGCCGCGGAACCCGCCGAACCGAAACGGTACATCTTGGTCTCGCGAAGCGCCGAGTCGGGGCCCGCCAGCGCCGCGCGCACGAGAGCCGCCCCGCCCGCGGGGTCCTCGTAGTAGCTGATCGTCGTCGAGCGAACGCTCGTGCCATCGAACTTGTAGTTCTGCGCGAAGTCGGTTTTTTCTTCGGTCGCGAATCCCTTGAAGTATGTCCAAGTCTGGAGCTTCAAGGAAGAGACGTTGTCCGAACCCGCGGTTCCGAGGCGGAACATCTTCGTCTCGCGCATCGCCGAATCCACGCCCGCGACGTCGGCGCGCACCAGACCGTTTCCGCCCGCAGGATCTTCGTAATAGTAGATCTGCGTGGAACGGACGCTCCCGTCGGACTTGTAAGCTTGCATGTAGTGGGTCTTTTCCTCCGAGACGTCGCCCTTGAAGTAGGTCCAGGTCTGGAGTTTCATCGTGGCGGAGATCGTGTCCGAGCCGGCCGTGCCTCCGCGCCACTGTTTGGTCTCGCGCATCGCGGAGTCGGCCTGCGCCGCGGCCGCCCGTACGAGCGCGTTCGGGTCGGCGGGGTCCTCGTAGTAGGAAATGGTGGTGTTGCGGACGTCAGTACCATTCGCCTTGTAGTTTTGCGCGAAGTTCACCTTCTCCTCGCTGACATCGCCCTTGAAATAAGTCCAAGTCTGGAGCTTCAAGGAGGATACGTCGTCGGAGCCGGCGGTGCCAAGGCGGTAGAGTTTCGTTTCGCGCATCGCCGAATCCACGTCGGCGGTGGAAGCGCGCACGAGGGCGGCGGCGTTGGCGGGATCCTCGTAATAGGAAATCGTCGTGTTGCGGACGTCGGTTCCGTTCGACTTGTAGGTCTGGGTGTAGTCGACCTTCTCTTCGCCCGAGAGGCCCTTGAAGTACGTCCAAGTCTGGAGCTTCAAGGAAGAGACGTCGTCGGAGCCCGCCGAGCCGCCGCGGTAGAGTTTGGTCTCGCGCTGGGCGGAATCCACGTTCGTTGCGGTCGCACGCACGAGCGCGGCTGGATTGGCGGGATCCTCGTAATAGTGGAGCTGGGTGTTTCGGACGGTCGCGCCGTCGGTGCGGTAGTTCTGAAGGTAATCCGTCTTCTCCTCGCCCGAAGTCCCGAGGAAATAGGTCCAGGTCTGGAGCTTGAGGCTCGCGACATTGTCGGATCCGGCAGTTCCCTTCCGGTAGAGCTTGGTCTGACGCATTGCCGAGTCGGGGCCCGCGACGTCGGCGCGAACGACGGCTGCTGCGTTCACCGCGTCTTCGTAGTAGTGGACCTGCGTACTGCGCACGTCGGTGCCGTTCGACTTGTAGTTTTGGAGGAAGTCCGTCTTCTCTTCACCGACGAAGCCCTTCATGTAGGTCCAGGTCTGGAGCTTCATCGTGGCGGCGATCGTGTCGGAGCCGGCCGTGCCCTGGCGCCACGTCTTGGTCTCGCGGAGCGCGGCGTCCGGATCGGCGGCGGCGGCGCGGACTAGGGCGGCGGCGGTCGCGCCCTCGTAGTACGAGATCGTCGTGTTGCGGACCGTCGTGCCGTTGACCTTGTAGTTCTGGAGGTAGTCGGTCTTCTCTTCGTTCACGTCGCCTTTGAAATAGGTCCAAGTCTGCAGCTTGAGGGCGGAGACGTTGTCCGAGCCGGCAGTGCCCAGGCGGTAGAGCTTCGTCTCGCGCTGGGCGGAATCCGAGTTGGCGCCGGCGGCGCGCACGAGAGCCGTCGGGGCAGCGTTCGCGGGATCCTGATAGTAGCTGACCTGCGTGTTGCGGACCGTCGTGCCATCGCCCTTGTAGTTTTGGAGATAATCGAGCTTCTCTTCGTTCGCGTCGCCTTTGAAGTAGCTCCAGTTCTGCAATTTCATCGTCGCCCCAATGACGTCCGAGCCCGCCGTGCCGCCGCGCCAGAGCTTCGTCTCGCGCTGGGCGGAGTCGACGTCCGCGGCCGTGGCGCGAACGACGCCCGTGCCGCCGGCGGGATCGGCGTAGTAATTGATCTGGGTGTTGCGGAGGCCGACGCCGTCGGACTTGTAGTTCTGCAGGTAATCGATCTTCTCCTCGTTCGCCTCGCCCTTGAAGTAGGTCCAGGTCTGAAGTTTGAGGGCGGAGACGTTGTCCGAGCCAGCCGTTCCGAGGCGGTACACCTTCGTCTGTCGCTGGGCGGAATCGACGCTGGCCGCGACCGCGCGCACGAGACCGGCCGGGTTGGCCGGGTCTTCGTAGTAATTGATCGTCGTGTTGCGGACGGTGGCGCCGTCGGTGCGATAGCTCTGAACGTAATCGGTCTTTTCTTCGTTCGCCACACCCTGGAAGTACGTCCAGGTCTGGAGCTTCATGTTGGCGGCGAGCGCGTCCGTGCCCGCGGTGCCGCGGCGGTAAAGCTTCGTCTCGCGCTGGGCGGAATCGACGTCCGCGGCCGTCGCGCGCACGAGACCCGCCGCGTTCGCCGGGTCCTCGTAATAATGAAGCTGGGTGTTCCGGACGGTGGTGCCGTCGAGTTTGTAATTCTGGAGGTAATCGGTCTTTTCCTCGTTGGCCATTCCCTTGAAGTAGGTCCAAGTCTGGAGCTTGAGGCTCGAGACGTCGTCGGAGCCGGTGGCGCCGCCGCGGTAGAGCTTGGTTTCCTTCTGGGCGGAGTCCGCTCCGGCAGTGGCCGCGCGCGCGAGAGCCGCGGCGTTCGCGGGGTCTTCGTAGTAATGGAGCGTCGTGTTGCGGATCGTCGTGCCGTCGGACTTGTAGTTCTGTGAGTAGTCGGTCTTCTCCTCGTTTACTTCGCCGAGGAAGTACGTCCAAGTCTGGAGTTTCATCGTGGCGGAGATCGTGTCGGCACCGGCCACGCCGCCGCGCCAGCTCTTGGTCTCGCGCTGAGCCGAGTCGACGTCGGCGACCGAGGCGCGGATGAGCCCGCCGGTGGGACCTTCGTAATAGGTGATCACGGTGCTGCGGACCGTCGTGCCGTCCGCCTTGTAGTTCTGCACGTAGTCGAGTTTTTCTTCGCTGACCTGACCCTTGAAGTACGACCACGTCTGGAGTTTCATCGCGGCGGTGATGGTGTCCGATCCGGCGGCACCACCGCGGAAGAGCTTCGTTTCGCGCTGGGCGGAATCGCCGTTCGCGTCGATCGCCCGCACGAGGGCGGCGGCGTTCGCCGGATCCTCGTAATAATAGAACATCGTGTTCCGGACGTCGGTGCCGTTGGCTTTGTAGTTCTGCAGGAAGTCGTTCTTTTCCTCGCCGACGACGCCCTGGAAGTAGATCCAAGTTTGAAGCTTCATCGCGGCGGTGATCGCGTCGGAACCGGCCGAGCCGCCGCGCCACTGTTTGGTCTGGCGGAGCGCGGTGTCCGGGGTCGCGGCGACGGCACGCACGAGGCCGACGCCGCCCGCGGGGGCCTCATAATAGGAAATCGTCGTGTTACGGACGGCCGCGCCGTCGGCCTTGTAGTTCTGCGCGTAATCGGTTTTCTCTTCCCCGGAAAGGCCCTGGAAGTAAGTCCAGGTCTGAAGCTTCATCGCGGCCGAGACGGCGGCCGAGCCGCCGGTGCCGCCGCGGTAGAGCTTGGTCTCGCGTTGTGCGGAGTCGACGTTCGCGCCCACGGCGCGCACGAGACCCGCGCCCGCCGGATTTTCGTAGTAGTAGAGCGTCGTGTTGCGCACCGCCGTGCCGTTCGACTTGTAATTCTGCGAATAATCCGTCTTCTCTTCATTGACCTCGCCGAGATAGTAGGTCCACGTCTGGAGCTTCATCGTGGCGGAGATCGTGTCCGAATTCGGCGTGCCGCCGCGCCAGAGTTTCGTCTCACGAAGCGCCGCGTCGGGGCCTGCCGCGGCCGCGCGTACGAGCCCGCCGGCGGCGCCTGCGGGATCCTGGTAATAGCTGATCTGCGTGTTCCGCACGTCGGTGCCGTTGGACTTGTAGTTCTGCTGATAGTCGGTCCGCTCTTCGCCGGCGTCGCCCTTGAAATAGGTCCAAGTCTGCAGTTTCATCGTTGCGGAGATGACGGAGGAGCCGGCCGAGCCGCCGCGGTACTGGCGGGTCTCGCGCTGCGCGGAATCGACGTTGGCGGCGGAGGCGCGAACGACCGCGAGCGCGACGTCCTCGTAGTAATGGATCGTCGTATTGCGCACGTCCGATCCGTTGGATTTGTAGTTCTGGACGTAATCGGTCTTTTCTTCGCCCGAGAGGCCCTTGAAATAGGACCAAGACTGAAGTTTCATCGTGGCGGAGACGACGTCCGACGCCGCGGTGCCTCCGCGCCACTGCTTGGTTTCACGGAGCGCAGAATCCGCGTTTGCCGCGACCGCGCGGACCAGGGCGGCGGCGTTCGCGGGATCTTCGTAGTAGGAGATCGTGGTGTTGCGGACCGCGATTCCGTCGGAGCGGTAGTTCTGGACGTAATCAGTCTTCTCTTCGTTCGCCACGCCCTGGAAGTAGCTCACGGTCTGAAGTTTCATCGTCGCGGAGATCGTGTCCGAACCCATCGTTCCGCCGCGGTAGAGCTTGGTCTCGCGCTGCGCCGATTCCGAGTTGGCGACGGATGCGCGTACCACCCCGGTGCCGCCCGTGGGGTCTTCGTAGAAATGGATCTGCGTGTTGCGGACCGTGGTTCCGTTCGACCGATAATTCTGAAGGAAGTCGGTTTTCTCTTCGTTCACGAGGCCTTTGAAGTAGGTATGGGTCTGGAGCTTCATCGTCGTGGCGATGATGTCCGAGCCGGCGGTGCCATTGCGGAATTGCTTGGTCTCGCGCAGAGCAGAATCAGAGCTTGAGGCGGTCGCACGCACGAGAAGGGCGGCGTTCGCCGGGTCTTCGTAATAGTGAAGCGTGGTGTTACGGACCGTCGTGCCGTCCGCCTTGTAGTTTTGGACGAAGTCGGTCTTTTCTTCGTTCACGTCGCCCTTGTAGTAGGTCCAGGTCTGAAGCTTCATGACGGCGTTGATGGCGTCGGACTCCGCCGTGCCGCCGCGCCAGAGTTTCGTCTCGCGGAGCGGAGCGTCGGGGCCGGCCTGCAGGGCGCGGACGAGCGTCGGCGACGCGGCGTTCAGCGGATCCTGGTAATAGCTGATCATCGTGTTACGGACGTCAGTGCCGCTGGACTTGTAATTCTGAAGGTAATCGGTGCGTTCTTCGTTGGTATCGCCCTTGAAGTAGGTCCAGGTCTGGAGCTTCATCGCGGCCGAAACGACGTCGGAGCCGGCCGCGCCGCCGCGGAAGAGCTTCGTCTGGCGCTGGGCGGAATCCACCGTCGCGTCGATCGCGCGGACCAGAAGCGCCGCGTTCGCAGGGTCCTCGTAGTAATGGATCTGGGTGTTGCGGACGCCGACGCCGTCCGACTTGTAGTTTTGCAGGTAGTCCACCTTCTCTTCGCCCGAGAGGCCCTTGAAGTAGGTCCAGGTCTGGAGTTTCATCGCCGCGGTGACCGCGTCGGAGCCAGCGGTTCCGCCGCGGAAAAGCTTGGTTTCGCGCTGAGCGGAGTCGCCGTTGGCGTCGACGGCGCGGATGAGGGCGGCGGCGTTCGCCGGATCTTCGTAGTAGTGGAGCTGCGTGTTGCGGATGGCGACGCCGTCCGAGCGGTAATTCTGGACGTAATCGGTCTTTTCTTCGCCGGAGACGCCCAGGAAGTAGGTGGCCGTCTGCAGTTTCATCGTCGCCGCGATGACGTCTGAGCCGGCGGTGCCGCCGCGGTACTGCTTGGTCTGGCGCAGCGCAGTGTCCGCCGTCGCCGCGACCGCGCGAACGACGCCCGTGCCGCCGTTCGGATCCTCGTAGAACGAGATCGTCGTGTTCCTCACGGTCGTACCGTTGGAACGGTAAGTCTGGAGATAATCCGTCTTCTCTTCGTTCGCCAGACCCTTGAAATAGGTCCACGACTGGAGCTTCATATCGACGGAGAGGACGTCCGAGTTCGGCGTGCCGCCGCGGTACTGCTTGTTTTCGCGGAGCGCCGATTCGAAGGCCGCCGCGGCTGCGCGAACCAGCGCGGCCGCGTTCGCCGGGTCCTCGTAATACGAGATCTGCGTGCTGCGCACGTCGACGCCGTTGGACTTGTAGTTTTGGAGGTAGTCGGTCTTCTCTTCCGCCGAGTCGCCCTTGAAATAGGTCCACGTCTGGAGCTTCATCGTGGCGGCGATCGTGTCGGAGCCGGAAGTGCCGCCGCGCCAGAGTTTGGTCTCGCGCTGGGCGGAATCCACTTCGGCCTGGGCGGCCCGCACAAGGAGCGCCGCGTTCGCCGGGTCCTCGTAGTAATGGATCTGGGTGTTGCGCACGTCCGTACCGTTCGACTTGTAGTTTTGCAGGTAATTGGTCTTTTCCTCGGCTGATTCTCCTTTGAAGTAGGTCCAAGTCTGAAGCTTCATCGCGGCTGCGATCGTGTCCAAGCCGGCGGTGCCGCCGCGCCAGAGCTTGTTCTCGCGGAGGGCCGAGTCCACGTTCGCCGCCGAGGCGCGCACGAGCGCGTTCGGATCGGTCGGATCCTCGTAGTACGAGATCTGCGTGTTGCGGACGTCGGCGCCGTTCGACTTGTAATTCTGGACGAAGTCGGTTTTTTCCTCGGCCGAGAGGCCCTGGAAGTAAGTCCAAGTCTGGAGCTTCATCGCCGCGGAGATCGTGTCGGAACCCGCGGCGCCGCCGCGGTGAAGCTTCGTCTGGCGAAGTCCGGTATCCGCCGTCGCGTCGACCGCGCGCACCACGCCCGCGCCGCCGGCCGGATCTTCGTAGAACGAAAGAGTGGTGTTGCGGACGTCGGTGCCGTTGGATTTGTAGTTCTGCGCGAAGTCGGTTTTTTCCTCGTTCGCCTCGCCCTTGAAGTAGGTCCAGGCCTGGAGCTTCATGGTCGCAAGGATCGTGTCGAGGCCGGCGGAGCCGCCGCGGTAGAGCTTGGTCTCGCGGAGAGCGGAATCCCCGTTAGCCGCCGCTGCGCGCACGAGACCGGCGCCCGCGGGGTTCACGTAGAAGCTGATCTGGGTCGTCTTCACGGTCGAACCGTCGGACTTGTAAGTCTGAACGAAATCGCTCTTCTCTTCGGCGGCGTCTCCCTTGAAGTACGACCACGTCTGGAGCTTCATCGTCGCCGAGATCGTGTCCACCCCGGCCGTGCCGCCGCGGTACTGCTTGGTCTCGCGGAGAGCGGAGTCGGCGTTCGTCGTGACGGCGCGGACGAGCGGCGCGGTCGGAAGCGCCGTATCTTTCTGGTAATAGGAGATCGTCGTGTTGCGGACGGTGGCGCCGTCTGCCTTGTAGTTCTGAGTGAAGTCGGTTTTTTCCTCATTCGCCTCGCCTTTGAAGTAGGTCCAGGTCTGGAGCTTCATCGTCACGGTGATGACGGAAGAACCGGCCGTGCCGCCGCGCCAGAGCTTCGTCTCGCGAAGCGCGGTGTCCGCCGTAGACTGCGCGGCGCGGACGATCGCTGCGGTGTTGTTTGGATCCTCGTAATAGGATATCTGCGTGCTGCGGACGGTCGTACCGTTCGCGCGATAGTTCTGAAGATAGTCTGTCTTTTCCTCGCCGGATTCACCCTTGAAGTAGGTCCACGTCTGGAGCTTCATCGTAGCGGCGGTCGTGGCGGAGCCGGCCACGCCGCCACGCCAGAGCTTAGTCTCGCGCTGGGCGGAATCGCCGTTGGCGTCGAGCGCGCGTACGAGAGCGGCGGCGTTCGCGGGGTCCTCGTAGTAGGTGATCTGCGTGCTGCGAACCGTGACGCCGTTGCCCTTGTAGTTCTGGAGGTAATCTGTCTTCTCTTCCGAGGGATCGCCTTTGAAGTAGGTCCAGGTCTGGAGCGGCATTCCCGCGCCGATGACGTCCGAACCTGCCGTGCCATTGCGGAACTGTTTGGTCTCGCGGAGCGCGGAGTCCCCGTTGGCGTTCGTCGCGCGCACGAGCGCGGTGCCGCCGTTCGGATCCTCGTAATACGAGACCGTGGTGTTCTTAACCGTCGTGCCGTTCGATTTGTAGCTTTGGACGAAGTCGGTCTTTTCTTCGCCGGAAAGACCGCGGAGGTAGGACCACGTCTGGAGGCGCATCGTCCCGGAAATCGTGTCCACTCCGGCGGAGCCGTCCTTGTACATCTTCGTCTCACGGAGCGAGGAATCCGCGTTGGCCTGTGCCGCGCGTACGAGAGCCGCCGCGGGATCGTCGGGATCCTTCTGGTAATAGGAAATCGTGGTGTTCTTGACCGTGGCGCCGTCAGCCTTGTAGCCCTGCGCGAAGTCGGTCTTCTCCTCGTTCGACTCGCCCTTCATGTAGGTCCAAGCCTGAAGTTTCATGGTCGACGCGAGGGTATCCTCGCCGGCCACGCCGCCGCGGAAGAGCTTGGTCTCGCGTAGAGCAGAGTCGCCGTTGGTCGCGGCGGCGCGGACGAGCGGCGCGGCGACGTTGGCGGGATCTTTCTGGTAGTAGGAGATCGTGGTGTTGCGGACGTCGGCGCCGTTGGCCTTGTAGTTCTGGGTAAAGTCGGTCTTCTCTTCGCTCGAATCGCCACGGTAGAAGGTCCAAGTCTGAATCTTGAGGCCAGTGACGACGGCCGAGCCCGCGCTCCCGAGACGGAAGAGCTTGGTCTGGCGGAGTGCCGCGTCCGGGTCCGCGGCGGCCGCGCCGACGAGCGCAAGCGGGTTATTCTCGTCGGCGACGTCCTGGTAATAGGAGATCTGCGTGTTGCGCACCACGGCCGCGCCGTTCACGTACTTGTAGTTTTGCGTGAAGTCGGTCTTCTCCTCGCCGGAGTAGCCCTTGAAGTAAGTCCACGTCTGAAGCTTCATCGTGGCGGAGATCGTGTCGAGGCCGGCCGTGCCGCCGCGCCAGAGTTTGGTCTCGCGGAGGGCGGAGTCGCCGAACGTGGCCGAGGCGCGAACGAGTCCGTTCGGGTTCTCGGGGTCCTCGTAATAAGAGATCTGCGTGTTGCGGACGGTCGTGCCGTTCGCGCGGTAGTTCTGCGTGAGGTCGGTCTTCTCCTCGCCCGAGACGCCCTGGTAGTAGATCCACGTCTGGAGCTTCATCGTCGCCGCGATCGTGTCGACTCCGGCGGTGCCGCCGCGGTGCTGCTTGGTCTGACGCAGCGCGGAGTCCCCGTTCGCGACAGCCGCGCGGACCGCGGCCACGCCGCCGTTCGGATCTTCATAGTAGGAAAGAGTCGTATTGCGGACCGTGCCGTCTACCTTGTAGTTCTGGGCGAAGTCGGTCTTTTCTTCGCTCGTCAGGCCTTTGAAGTAGGTCCAGGACTGGAGTTTCATCGTGGCCGAGACCGTATCGGACTCCGCGACGCCGCCCTTAAAGAGCTTCGTTTCGCGCAGGGCGGAATCCACGTTCGTCACGGACGCGCGGACGAGCGGAGCGGCCGCGTTGTCCGGATCCTTCTGGTAGTAGGAGATCGTCGTGGTGCGCACGTCGCCGCTCGACTTGTAGCTCTGCGTGTAGTCGATCTTCTCTTCGCCCGATTCGCCCTTGAAGTAGGTCCACGTCTGGAGCTTCATCGTAACCGTGATCGTGTCGGAGCCGGAAGTGCCGCCGCGCCAGAGCTTCGTCTCGCGGAGTGCGGAATCGGCATTCGTCGCGGCGGCGCGAACGAGCGGGGCGGCCGCGTTGTTCGGATCCACCTGGTAATAAGAAATGGTCGTGTTCCGCACCCCACCGCCGTTGGCCTTGTGATTCTGGACGAAATCGGTCTTTTCTTCGCCGGACTCGCCCTTAAAGTACGTCCACGTCTGGAGCATGGTCGCGAGCACGCTGTCGGAACCCGGGGTGCCGCCGCGGTAGAGCTTCGTCTCGCGGAGCGCGGTGTCGGCGTTCGCGAGTGCCGCGCGGACGACGGCAGTCGCGCCGTTCGGATCCTCGTAGTAGGAAATCTGCGTATTGCGTACGTCGACGCCGTTCGAGCGGTAGTTCTGCGTGAAGTCCGTCTTTTCCTCGCCGGACTCGCCTTTGAAGTAGGTCCAAGTCTGGAGCGTCATCGAAGCCGTGAGCGTCGAGGCGCCGGCGACGCCACCCTTGAAGAGTTTAGTCTCGCGGAGCGCTGAGTCCCCGTTGGCGGCGGAGGCGCGCACGAGCGTCGCCGTGCCGTTGGGGTTCTCGTAATAGGAGATCTGCGTGTTGCGGACAGTGCCGTCGTTGCGGTAATTCTGGGCGAAGTCGGTCTTCTCTTCACCGGAGACGCCTTCGAAGTAGGTCCACGTCTGGAGCTTCATGGAAACCGCGAGCGCGTCCGAGCCCGCCGTGCCGTCCCGGAATTGCTTGGTCTGGCGCAGGCCCATGTCCCCGTTGGCCGCGGAAGCGCGCACGACGCCCGTGCCGCCCGCCGGGTCCTCGTAGAAGGAAATCGTGGTGTTACGGACTGTCGTGCCGTTGGATTTGTACGCCTGGGCGAAGTCGGTTTTCTCTTCCGTCGAGAGGCCCTTGAAATAGGTCCAGCTCTGAACCTTGAGCGTCGAGACGTTGTCCGAATCCGGCACGCCACCGCGGAACTGCTTGTTCTCGCGCAGAGCCGAATCCGCGTCGGCGGCGGCGGCGCGGACGAGCGCGTTCGGGTCAGCGGGGTCCTGATAATAAGAAACCGCCGTATTGCGGACGTCGACGCCGTTCGACTTGTAGTTTTGGACGAAGTCGGTCTTTTCCTCGTTCACGAGACCCTGGAAGTACGTCCACGATTGAAGCTTGAGACCGGAAACGTTGTCCGATCCGGCCGAGCCGAGGCGGTACAGCTTGTTCTGACGGAGGGCCGTGTCCGCGTTGGCGTTCGCCGCGCGAACGAGCGCCGTGCCGCCGGCCGGATCCTCGTACAGCGAGATCTGGGTGTTGCGGACCGTCGTGCCGTTGACCTTGTAGTTCTGCGTGTAGTCGGTCTTCTCTTCGTTCGCGTCACCCTTGAAGTAGGTCCAGGTCTGGAGCTTCATGGAGACGGAGATCGTATCGAGTCCGGCCGAGCCACCGCGCCAGAGCTTGGTCTCGCGGAGCGGAGAATCGCCGTTGGCCGCGAGCGCGCGCACGAGCGCCGCCGGGTTCGCCGGATCTTCGTAATAAGAAAGCTGGGTGTTGCGGACGTCCGTGCCGTTCGACTTGTAGTTCTGCGTGAAGTTCGTCTTTTCTTCGCCGGAGACGCCTTCGAAGTAGGTCCACGTCTGGAGCTTCATAGAGACGGAGATCGTGTCGAGGCCGGCCGAGCCGCCACGCCAGACCTTCGTCTCGCGGAGCGCGGAATCCCCGTTCGCCTCCGAGGCGCGGACGAGCGTCGCGCCGCCGTCCGGATCTTCGTAGTAGGAAATCTGCGTGTTGCGAACGTCGGCGCCGTTGGCCTTGTAGTTCTGGGTGAAGTCGGTCTTTTCTTCGCCGGAGAGGCCCTTGTAATAGGTCCAGGTCTGGAGCTTCATGGTGAGGGAAATCGTGTCGAGACCGGCCGAGCCGCCACGCCAGAGTTTGGTCTCGCGGAGCGCGGAATCTGCGTTAGCGGCCACCGCGCGCACGAGCGGGGCGGTGGCGTTCGCGGGATCCTGTTGATAATAAGAGATCGTCGTGTTACGAACATCGGCGCCGTTGGCTTTGTAATTCTGCGAGAAATCGGCCTTTTCGTCGCCGGACTCGCCCTTGAAATAGGACCACGTCTGGAGCTTCATCGTGGCGGCGATCGTGTCGAAGCCCGGCATGCCGCCGCGGTAGAGCTTCGTTTCGCGGAGCCCCGAGTCTGCGTTGGCGCCGGCCGCACGGACGAGGAGGGCGGCGTTCGCCGGATCCTCGTAATACGAGATCTGTGTGTTGCGCACGCCGCCGTTCGACTTGTAGTTCTGGACGAAGTCGGTTTTTTCCTCCGCCGAATCTCCCTTGAAATAGGTCCAAGTCTGGAGCGTCATCGCGGCCGAGATCGTGTCCACGCCCGGGGTCCCGCCGCGGTAGAGCTTGGTCTGACGGAGCGCGGAATCCGCATTGGCGAAGGACGCCCGGACGACCGCGGCCGGAGCGGCCGGATCCTCGTAGTACGAGATCTGTGTGTTGCGGACGTCCACGCCGTTCGAACGGTAGTTCTGCGCGTAGTCGGTTTTTTCTTCGGAGGCCAGACCCTTGAAATAAGTCCACGCCTGGAGCTTCATCACCGTCGTGATGAGATCGGAGCCGGCTGAGCCGCCGCGGTAGAGCTTCGTCTGACGCTGGGCCGAATCAGCTCCGGCGGCAGCGGCGCGGACGACGGCGGCGGCGTTCGCGGGGTCCTCATAATAGGAGATCTGCGTGTTGCGGACTTCGGAGCCGTTGGCCTTGTAGTTTTGGGTAAAGTCGACCTTCTCTTCGCCCGAGGCGCCGACGTAATAGGTCCAGGTCTGGAGTTTGAGGGTCGAGACGTTGTCGGAGCCGGCGGCGCCGCCGCGGAAGAGTTTGGTTTCGCGGAGACCGGCGTCTCCGACGGCGGCGGCGGCGCGGTCGAGCGCGGTGCCGGCGTCGGGGCCGTCTTCGTAGTAGGAGATCTGGGTGGTGCGGATATCGATGCCGTTCGACTTGTAGTTCTGCGTGATGTCCGTCTTCTCTTCGCCGTTCGAGCCCAGGAAATAGGTCCAAGTCTGGAGCTTCATCGTCGCCGAGATCGTGTCTTCACCGGCCGTGCCGTTGCGGTAGAGCTTGGTCTCGCGGAGGGCCGCGTCCGCGCCCGCGGCGGCGGCGCGGTCGAGCTGGGTGCCGGCGTCGGGGCCGTCTTCGTAGAACGAGATCTGAGTGTTGCGTACCGTCGTTCCGTTGGCTTTGTAGTTCTGCGTGAAGTCGGTCTTTTCTTCGCCCGAGAGGCCTTTGAAATAGGTCCACGTCTGAAGCTTCAGCGTGGACACGTTGTCGGAGCCCGTCGCGCCGCCGCGGAAGAGTTTGGTCTCGACCAGCGCCGCGTCGACGTCCGCGGCGGCGGCGCGGTCGAGATCGGTGCCGGCGTCGGGGCCGTCTTCGTAGTACGAGATCGTCGTGTTGCGGACGTCGACGCCGTTTGCTTTGTAATTCTGCGTGAAGTCGGTCTTTTCTTCGCCGGAGAGGCCCTTGTAATAGGTCCAGGTCTGGAGCTTCATGTCCGTCGTGATGACGTCGGAGCCGGCGGCGCCCAGGCGGAAGAGACGCGTCTCGCGGAGGGCCGCATCGGTACCCGCCGCAGCGGCGCGGTCCAGGTCGGTGCCGGCGTCAGGGCCGTCCTCGTAGAGAGAAATCTGCGTCGAACGAATCGTGATGCCGTCCGACCGGTAATTCTGGGTGAAGTCGACCTTCTCTTCGCTCGAGACCCCCTGGAAGTACGTCCAAGTCTGAAGCTTGAGGGCGGAGACGTCGTCGGAGCCGGCGGAACCCGAACGCCAGAGCTTGGTCTCACGGAGGGCCGAATCCACGCCCGCGACGAGCGCGCGGTCGAGCGCGGTGCCGGCGTCGGGGCCGTCTTCGTAGTAGGAGATCTGCGTGGTGCGGATGTCGTTTCCATTCGACTTGTAATTTTGCGTGAGGTCCGTCTTCTCTTCACCGGAGAGGCCCTGGAAGTACGTCCACGTCTGGAGCTTGAGCGAAGAGACGTCGTCGGAGCCGGCGGCGCCCAGGCGGAAGAGCTTCGTTTCGCGCTGAGCGGAGTCGACGCCCGCGGCGGCGGCGCGGTCGAGCGCGGTGCCGGCGTCGGGGCCGTCTTCGTAGTAGGAGATCGTGGTGTTGCGAACGGCGCCGTTGGATTTGTACGCCTGCGAGTAGTCGGTCTTTTCCTCGCCCGCGACGCCCTGGAAATAGGTCCAATTCTGAAGCTTGAGGCTCGAAACGTTGTCGGAGCCGGCGGTGCCGCCACGGAAGAGTTTCGTTTCGCGGAGCGCCGCGTCGACGCCCGCGTTGACGGCGCGGTCGAGCGCGGTGCCGGCGTCGGGGCCGTCTTCGTAGTAGGAGATCTGCGTGTTACGGACGTCGAGGCCGTTCGATTTGTAATTTTGAGTGTAGTCGGTCTTTTCCTCGGTATAGAGGCCCTGGAAGTAGGTCCACGTCTGAAGCGTGAGGGCCGCGACGTCGGAAGATCCCTGAACGCCGCCGCGGTACAGCTTCGTTTCACGCTGAGCGGCGTCGGCTCCCGCGTCGGCTGCGCGGTCCAGGTCAGTGCCCGCGTCGGGGCCGTCTTCGTAGTAGGAGATCGTCGTGTTGCGGACGTCGGCGCCGTTGGCCTTGTAGTTCTGGGCGTAGTCGGTCTTTTCTTCACCGGAAGCCCCTTGGAAATAAGTCCAAGTCTGGAGCTTCAAAGAAGAAACGTCGTCGGAATTCGGCGTGCCGCCGCGGAACAGCTTCGTTTCGCGCTGAGCGGCGTCGTAGCTCGCCACGTAGGCGCGGTCCAAGTCCGTTCCGGCGTCGGGGCCGTCTTCGTAGTATGAGAGCGTGGTGTTGCGGACGTCGATGCCGTTGGCCTTGTAGTTCTGCGAGAAGTCCGTCTTTTCTTCGCCAGCGACTCCCTGGAAATAAGTCCAAGACTGGAGCTTGAGCGTGGAGATGTCGTCAGAGCCGGCGGTGCCGCCGCGGAAGAGCTTGGACTCGCGCATCGCCGAGTCGGGGCCAGCGGCCAAAGCGCGGTCGAGGGCGGTGCCGGCGTCGGGGCCGTCCTCGTAGTACGAGATCGTGGTGTTGCGAACGTCAGCGCCGTTGGCCTTGTAGTTCTGGGCGTAGTCGGTCTTTTCTTCGCTCGAAACCCCTTGGAAATAGGTCCAAGTCTGAAGCTTGAGAAGCGCGACGTCGTCGGAGCCCGCCGTTCCGTTCCGGAACATCTTCGTCTCGCGCAAGCCCGCGTCCGCGCCCGCGTTGACGGCGCGGTCGAGGGCGGTGCCCGCGTCGGGGCCGTCTTCGTAGTAGGAGATCGTCGTGTTGCGGACGTCGGCGCCGTTGGCCTTGTAGTTCTGGGCGTAGTCGGTCTTTTCTTCGCTCGAAACCCCCTGGAAATAGGTCCAAGTCTGAAGACGCATACCGGCAGTCACCGTATCCGAGCCGGGAACACCGCCGCGGTAGAGCTTGGTTTCGCGGAGGGCGGAGTCGACGCCCGCGTCGACGGCGCGGTCGAGATCCGTTCCAGCATCGGGGCCGTCCTCGTAGTAGGAGATCGTCGTGTTGCGGACGTCGATCCCGTTGGCTTTGTAGTTCTGCGTGAAGTCGTTTTTCTCTTCACCCGACTGGCCGAGGAAATAAGTCCAGGTCTGAAGCTTGAGGGCGGAAACGTTCGCCGAGCCGGCCGATCCGCCGCGGAACATTTGCGTCTCGCGGAGCGCGGCATCCACGCTCGCGGTGGAGGCGCGGTCGAGCGCGGTGCCGGCGTCGGGGCCGTCTTCGTAGTAGGAAATCGTCGTGTTGCGGACATCTACGCCGTTAGCTTTGTAGTTCTGGGCGAAATCAGTCTTTTCTTCGTTCGCGTAGCCTTCGAAATAGGTCCACGTCTGAATCTTGAGGAGGCTCACGTCGTCGGAGCCGGCGGTGCCGCCGCGGAAGAGTTTGGTTTCACGGAGCGCCGAGTCCCCATTCGCCCCTGCCGCCCGTACGAGCGGGCCCGGCTGGACAGGGTTCTCGTAGTAGGAGATCTGCGTGTTGCGGACCGTCTGGCCGTCTGCCTTATAGTTCTGCGCGAAATCTGTTTTTTCTTCGTTGGATATTCCCTGGAAATAGGTCCAGGTTTGAAGCTTGAGCGAAGCGACGATGTCGGAACCTGCGGTGCCGCCGCGGTAGAGTTTGCTCTCGCGGAGAGCCGCGTCGACGCCTGCCGCAAAGGCGCGGTCGAGCTCGGTGCCGGCGTCGGGACCGTCTTCGTAGAATGAGATCGTCGTGTTGCGGATGTTCACACCGTCGGCGCGGTAATTTTGCGAGTAATCGCTCTTCTCTTCGTTCGAACCGCCTTCGTAGTAGGTCCAAGTCTGGAGCTTCATGGCTGCGGAGATGGCGTCCGAACCCGTCGTGCCGCCGCGGTAGAGCTTGGTCTCGCGGAGGGCCGAATCCGCATCCGCCGCGAGCGCGCGGTCGAGATCGGTGCCGGCGTCGGGGCCGTCCTCGTAGAACGAGATTTGCGTATTCTTCACGGTCACGCCGTTCGATTTGTAGTTCTGTGAGAAGTCGTTCTTTTCCTCGCCTGAGACGCCGAGGAGGTAAGTCCAGGTCTGGAGTGTGAGGGCCGACACGTCGTCCGAACCCGTTGTGCCTCCGCGGAAGAGCTTCGTCTCGCGGAGAGCGGAATCTGCGCCGGCGAGGGAAGCGCGGTCGAGAGCGGTGCCGGCGTCGGGGCCGTCTTCGTAGTAGGAGATCTGCGTGGTGCGGACGTCGCTTCCGTTCGACTTGTAGTTCTGCGTGAAGTCCGTCTTTTCTTCGTTGGAGAGGCCCTGGAAGTAAGTCCAGGTCTGGAGCTTCAAGTTGGTCACGACGTCCGAGCCGAACGCTCCGCCGCGGAAGAGCTTGGTTTCGCGGAGGGCGGAGTCGACACCCGCGGAGACCGCGCGGTCGAGAGCGGTGCCGGCGTCGGGACCGTCTTCGTAGAACGAAATCGTGGTGTTCCGCACGTCCGTGCCGTTGGCCTTGAAATTCTGCGCGAAGTCGGTCTTTTCTTCGCCGGAGACGCCCTGGAAAAAAGTCCAGGTCTGGAGCTTGAGTGCCGCGACCGCGTCAGAACCGGCGGCACCGCCGCGGTAGAGCTTCGTTTGACGTAGAGGCGCGTCGGGTCCGGCGTTCACGGCGCGGTCGAGGGCGCCGGCGGTGCCTTCGTAGAACGAAAGCGTCGTGTTGCGCACGTCGCCGTTCGATTTGTAATTCTGGGCGAAGTCCGTCTTTTCCTCGCTCGAATCCCCGCGGAAGTACGTCCACGTCTGAAGCGTGAGCCCGGCCACCGCGTCGGAACCGGCAACACCGGCGCGGAAGAGTTTCGTTTCGCGGAGAGCCGCGTCCGCGGCCGCGCCGGTGGCGCGGTCGAGCGCGGTGCCCGCGTCGGGGCCGTCTTCGTAGTAGGAGATCGTGGTGTTGCGGACGTCGACGCCGTTGGCTTTGTAATTCTGGGTGAAGTCGGTTTTCTCTTCTCCCGAGATACCCTGAAGGTATGTCCACGTCTGAAGCTTGAGCGTCGAAACGTCATCCGATCCGGCCGTGCCCAGCCGGAAAAGCTTCGTTTCGCGGAGCGGCGTCTCGACGTCCGCCGTGGCCGCGCGGTCCAGGTCGGTGCCGGCGTCGGGGCCGTCTTCGTAGTAGGAGATCTGCGTGTTGCGGACGTCGACGCCGTTCTGTTTGTAGTTCTGCGAGAAATCAGTCTTTTCTTCGTTGGCCAAGCCCTGGAAATACGTCCAGGTCTGGAGCTTCAAGGAAGAGACGTCGTCGGAGCCCGAGTCGCCGCCACGGAAGAGCTTGTTCTCGCGGAGGGCGGCGTCGACGCCGGCGTCGGCCGCGCGGTCGAGCTCGGTTCCCGCGTCGGGGCCGTCTTCGTAGAAGGAAACCTGCGTGTTGCGGACCACGACGCCGTCGGCTTTGTAGTTTTGGACGAAATCGACTTTTTCTTCGCCGGAGTAACCGCGATAGTAGGTCCAGGTCTGGAGTTTGAGCGCTGAAATGTCGTCGGAGCCGATCACGCCGCCGCGGAAGAGCTTGGTTTCGCGGAGGGCGGAGTCGGCGTCGGCGAGAGTCGCGCGGTCGAGCGCAGTGCCCGCGTCCGCGCCGTCCTCGTAGTAAGAAATCTGCGTGCTGCGCACGTTCAGGCCGTTCGCTTTGTAATTCTGAGTGAAGTCGACCTTCTCTTCGCTCGACTGGCCCGCGAAGTACGTCCACGTCTGGAGCTTCAGATTCGTGACGTCGTCGGAGCTGGTGGCGCCGCCGCGGAAGAGTTTCGTGTGAAGGAGCGGTGAGTCGAACTCCGCGACCGGGCCCGTCGAGGCGGCGGCGCGGACCGTCAGAATTCCGGAAGCGGTCGTGAGCGCGTACCAGGAGATCGTCGTGTTGCGCACCGTCGTTCCGTTCGAGCGGTAGTTTTGGCTATAGTCCGTCTTCTCTTCGTTCGACTGCCCGGCGAAGTACGTCCATGTTTGAAGTTTAAGCGAAGAGACGTCCGCCGAAGCCGCGGTGCCGAGACGGAAGAGCTTGGTCTCGCGAAGAGCCGCGTCGGAGCCGGCGACGGAGGCGCGGTCGAGCTCGGTTCCGGCGTCGGGGCCGTCTTCGTAATACGAGATTTGCGTGTTGCGCACGTCCTGGCCGTTGGCGCGGTAGTTCTGCGCGAAGTCGGTCTTCTCTTCTCCCGAGAGGCCTTCGAAGTAGGTCGCTGTCTGGAGCTTGAGCACGGAGACGTCCGAGGAGCCCGCCGTGCCGCCGCGGTAGAGAAGGGTCTGGCGCATCGCCGCGTCCACACCGGCGGACGACGCGCGGTCGAGTTCGGTTCCGGCGTCGGGGCCGTCCTCGTACAGCGTGAGGGTTGTGTTGCGGATGCCGCCGGCCGAAGCGTAATTCTGGGAGAAGTCGGTCTTTTCCTCGCCGACGGAGCCTTGGAAGTAGGTCCACGTCTGGATCTTGAGAGTCGAAACGTCGTCGGAGGCGATCACGCCGCCGCGGAAGAGCTTCGTCTCGCGGAGGGCGGCGTCAGAGCCGGCGGCGACGGCGCGGTCGAGGGCGGTACCCGCGTCTGGGCCGTCTTCGTAATAGGAAATCGTGGTGTTACGTACCTCAAGGCCGTTCGACTTGTAGTTCTGCGAGAAATCCGTCTTTTCTTCGCTTACCGCACCCTGGAAGTAGGTGACGGTCTGAAGCTTGAGAGATACGACGTTGTCGGAGCCGGCGAGGCCGCCGCGGTAAAGGAGCGTCCGGCGGAGAGCGGCGTCCACACCGGCGGTCTGGGCGCGATCGAGGTCGGTTCCCGCGTCGAGGCCGTCCTCGTAATAGGAGAGCGTGGTGTTCCGGACGTCGATACCGTTCCCCTTGTAGTTCTGGACGAAGTCGGTCTTTTCCTCGCCCGAGGCGCCGAGGAAATAGGTCCACGTCTGAAGCTTAAGGGCGTACACGTCATCGGAGCCCGCGACGCCGCCGCGGAAGAGCTTGGTTTCGCGGAGGGCGGCGTCGGCTCCGGCGGCGATTGCGCGGTCGAGCGCGGTGCCGGCGTCGGGGCCGTCTTCGTAGTAGGAGATCGTCGTGTTGCGAAGATCGACGCCGTTCTGCTTGTAGTTCTGCGCGAAATCGGTCTTTTCCTCTCCGGAGAGGCCGAGGTAATAGGTCCAGGTCTGGAGCTTGAGATTCGCCACGTCGTCGGAGCCAGCGGCGCCGTCCCGGAAAAGCTTCGTTTCGCGGAGAGCGGAATCGACGCCTGCGGTGTGTGCGCGGTCGAGCGCGGTGCCGGCGTCGGGGCCGTCTTCGTAATACGAGATTTGCGTGTTGCGCACGTCCTGGCCGTTGGACTTGTAATTCTGGGTGAAGTCGGTCTTTTCTTCACCCGAGAGGCCCTGGAAGTAGGTCCACGTCTGAAGTTTGAGGCTCGAGACGTCGTCGGAATTCGCGGTGCCGCCACGGAAAAGCTTGGTTTCGCGAAGAGCCGAATCCGTTCCGGCGGCGAGCGCACGGTCGAGCGCGGTGCCGGCGTCGGGGCCGTCTTCATAGTAGGATATCGTGGTGTTGCGCACGTCCTGGCCGTTTGCCTTGTAGCTCTGGGTGAAGTCGGTCTTCTCTTCTCCGGACCCGCCGAGGAAGTACGTGACGGTCTGAAGCTTAAGGCCCGTCAGGTCATCGGAGCCGGCGGTGCCGTCGCGGAAGAGCCGCGTCTCGCGGAGAGCTGCGTCGGCGTCCGCCGCCAGAGCCCGGTCGAGCGCGGTGCCGGCGTCGGGGCCGTCTTCGTAGAGCGAAATCTGCGTGTTCCGGACGTCCGTGCCGTTCGCTTTGTAGTTCTGAGAGAAGTCGGTTTTCTCTTCGCCCGAGAGGCCCTGGAAGTAGGTCCACGTCTGGAGCTTGAGCGAAGAGACGTTGTCGGAGCCGGCGAGGCCACCACGGAAAAGCTTGGTCTGGCGCTGAGCCGCATCGAAACCTGCGATCGCGGCGCGGTCCAGCGCCGTCCCCGCATCGGGGCCGTCTTCGTAGAGAGAAATCTGCGTATTGCGCACCGTAATGCCGTCGCCTTTGTAGTTCTGCGCGAAGTCGGTCTTTTCTTCGCCGGACTGACCGAGGAAGTAGGTCCACGTCTGAAGCTTCAAGGTCGAGACGTCGTCGGAGCCGGCGGTGCCGCCGCGGAAGAGCTGCGTTTCGCGGAGCGCGGCGTCCACGCCCGCGACGGACGCGCGGTCCAAGTCGGTGCCGGCGTCGGGGCCGTCTTCGTAGAGCGAAATCTGCGTGTTCCGGACGTCCGTGCCGTTCGCCTTGTAGTTCTGAGAGAAGTCGGTTTTCTCTTCTCCCGAGACGCCCTGGAAGTAGGTCCACGTCTGGAGCTTGAGCGAAGAGACGTTGTCGGAGCCGGCGAGGCCGTCGCGGAAGAGTTTGGTTTCACGGAGGGCCGCGTCGACGCCCGCGTTGACGGCGCGGTCGGGCGCGGTGCCGGCGTCGGGGCCGTCTTCGTAGAACGAGATCGTCGTGTTGCGGACCGTGCCGTTCACCTTGTAGTTCTGGCTGAAATCCGTCTTCTCTTCACCGGACTGCCCCAGGAAATAGGTCCAGGTCTGGAGTTTGCGAGAGGAAACGTCGTCGGAGCCGGCGGCGCCGCCGCGGAAGAGCTTCGTTTCGCGTTGCGCGGCGTCCGTGCCGGCGGCGTACGCGCGGTCCAAGTCGGTGCCGGCATCAGGACCGTCTTCGTAGTAGGAGATCGTCGTGTTGCGAACGTCGATGCCGTTCGACTTGTAGTTCTGCGAGAAGTCCGTCTTTTCTTCGCTCACGGCACCCTGGAAGTAGGTGGCGGTCTGCAGCTTGAGAGATGCGATGTTGTCGGAGCCGGCGAGGCCGCCGCGGTACAGAATCGTCTGGCGGAGGGCGGCATCCACGCCCGCTTCCGCCGCGCGGTCGAGCGCGGTGTCGGCGTCGGGGCCGTCTTCGTAGAACGAAAGCGAGGTGTTCCGCACGTCGATGCCGTTGGCTTTGTAGTTCTGCGAGAAGTCGGACTTCTCTTCGCCGGAGAGGCCCTTGAAATAGGTCCACGTCTGAAGCTTGAGGCTCGCCACGTCGTCGGAGCCGGCGGCGCCGAGACGGAAAAGCTTCGTCTCGCGGAGAGCGGCGTCCACGCCCGCGACGGACGCGCGGTCCAAGTCGGTGCCGGCGTCGGGACCGTCTTCGTAGAGCGAGAGCTGCGTGTTGCGGACGTCCGTGCCGTTCGCCTTGTAGTTCTGGGAGAAGTCGGTTTTCTCTTCGTTCACGACGCCCTGGAAGTAGGTCCACGTCTGGAGCTTGAGGGCGGAGACGTCGTCGGAGCCGGCGGCGCCGTTTCGGAAAAGTTTGGTCTCGCGGAGAGCGGCGTCCACGCCGGCGACGGAAGCGCGGTCGAGCGCTGTGCCTGCGTCGGGGCCGTCTTCGTAGAACGAAAGTTGCGTGCTGCGGACGTCCGAACCGTTCGACTTGTAATTCTGCGTGAAGTCGACTTTCTCTTCGCCGGAGAGGCCGAGGAAATAGGTCCACGTCTGGAGTTTCAACGCGGAGACGTCGTCGGAGCCGGCGGTGCCGCCGCGGAAGAGTTTCGTGTGGCGCTGCGCGGCGTCCGCGCCCGCGGAGGCGGCGCGGTCGAGCTCGGTTCCCGCGTCGGGGCCGTCTTCGTAGAATGAGAGGGTCGTATTGCGGACGTCCACGCCGTTGCCCTTGTAGTTCTGAACGAAGTCTGTTTTCTCTTCACCGGACTGCCCCAGGAAATAGGTCCAGGTCTGGAGCTTGAGTGCGGAGACGTCATCGGAGGAGGTCGTCCCGTTCCGGAACAGCTTGGTCTCGCGGAGCGCGGCGTCCTGTCCGGCGGTCAGGGCGCGGTCGAGCGCGGTGCCGGCATCGGGGCCGTCTTCGTAGAAGGAAATCGTCGTGTTGCGGACGTCGAGGCCGTTGGCCTTGTAATTTTGCGAGAAGTCCGTCTTCTCTTCGCCGGAGAGGCCCTGGAAGTAGGTCCAAGTCTGCAGCTTGAGCGCCGCGACGTTGTCCGAAGCGGCGACTCCCCCGCGGTAGAGCTTTGTTTCACGGAGAGCCGCGTCGACTCCGGCCGTGTCCGCCCGGTCGAGTGCCGTGCCCGCGTCGGGGCCGTCTTCGTAGAAGGAAACCGTGGTGTTGCGAACCGCGACGCCGTCGGCCTTGTAAGCTTGCGTGAAGTCGGTCTTCTCTTCGCCCGAAAGCCCTTCGAAATACGTCCACGTCTGGAGCTTCATCATTGCTGTCAGAATGTCGGAGGCGGGATTGCCGCCGCGGTGCTGTTTGGTCTCGCGGAGCGCGGCGTCGGCTCCGGCGGCGGCGGCGCGGTCGAGCGCGGTACCCGCGTCGGGGCCGTCTTCGTAGTAGGAGATCGTCGTGCTGCGGACCGTTGAGCCGTCCGCACGGTAGGTCTGCGAGAAATCCGTCTTTTCTTCGCCCACGACACCCTGGAAATAGGTCGCCGTCTGGAGCTTCAAGGCCGAGACGTCGTCGGAGCCGGCGGTGCCGCCGCGGAAGAGCTGCGTTTCGCGGAGCGCGGCGTCCACGCCCGCGACGGACGCGCGGTCCAAGTCGGTGCCGGCGTCGGGGCCGTCTTCGTAGAATGAAAGCGAGGTGTTTCGGACGTCGATGCCGTTGGCTTTGAAGTTCTGCGTGAAGTTCACCTTCTCTTCGCTCGCGAGGCCCAGGAAGAACGTGCGCGTCTGGAGCGTGAGTCCCGCGACGTCGTCCGAACCCGCGGTGCCGAAGCGGTAGGCTTTCGTCTCGCGGAGGGCGGCGTCGAGGCCGGCTGTCGCCGCGCGGTCGAGCTCTGTGCCGGCGTCGGGGCCGTCTTCGTAGAAGGAAAGCGTGGTGTTCCGGACGTCGATCCCGTTCTGCTTGTAGTTCTGGGTGAAGTCGGTCTTCTCTTCGCCCGCCAGGCCCTGGAAGTAAGTGACCGTTTGAAGCTTGAGCGACGTTACGATGTCCGAACCCGCGTCACCGAGGCGGTAGAGACGCGTGACGCGGAGCGCCGAATCCGCCCCGGCGGAAGCCGCGCGGTCCAAGTCGGTGCCGGCGTCGGGGCCGTCCTCGTAGAAGGAAAGCGTGGTGTTGCGCACTTCGGTTCCGTTGGCCTTGTAGTTTTGGGCGAAATCCGTTTTTTCTTCGCCCGAGACGCCCTGGAAGTAGGTCCAAGTCTGGAGCTTGAGGCCCGTCACCACGTCGGAACCCGCGGTGCCGGCGCGGTAAAGTTTCGTTTCGCGCAGCGCGGCGTCCACGCCCGCGGCGAGGGCGCGGTCCAAACTGGTGCCGGCGTCGGGGCCGTCTTCGTAGAAGGAAAGCGTGGTGTTCCGGACGTCGATTCCGTTCTGCTTGTAGTTCTGGGCGAAATCTGTCTTCTCTTCGCCGGAGTAGCCCTGGAAATAGGTCCAGGTCTGGAGCTTCATGGCGACCGCGATCACGTCCGACCCGGCCGTGCCACCGCGGAAGAGTTTGGTCTCGCGGAGGGCGGCGTCCTGACCCGCGGTCAGCGCGCGGTCCAGGTCGGTGCCGGCGTCGGGACCGTCTTCGTAGAACGAAAGCGTGGTGTTGCGCACTTCGGTTCCGTTGGCCTTGTAGTTTTGGGAGAAGTCGGTTTTCTCTTCTCCCGAGACGCCCTGGAAGTAGGTCCACGTTTGGAGTTTCAAGGTCGAGACGTCGTCGGAGCCAGCGAGGCCGTCGCGGAAGAGCTTTGTCTCGCGCATCGCGGCGTCCACTCCGGCCGTCGCCGCGCGGTCGAGGTCGGTGCCGGCGTCGGGGCCGTCTTCGTAGAAGGAAATCGACGTGTTGCGGACCGTCGTGCCGTTCGACTTGTAGCTCTGGGAATAATCCGATTTTTCTTCGCCGGAGAGGCCCTTGAAGTAGGTCCACGTCTGAAGTTTGAGCGCCGAGACGTCGTCGGAGCCGGCTGTACCGACGCGGAAGAGCTTCGTCTCGCGAAGGGCGGCGTCGGTACCGGCGATCGCCGCGCGGTCGAGCGCGGTGCCGGCGTCGGGGCCGTCCTCGTAGAAGGAGATCGAGGTGTTGCTCACGTCGATGCCGTTCGACTTGTAGTTCTGCGCGAAGTCGGACTTCTCTTCGCCCGACAGGCCCTGGAAGTACGTCCACGTCTGGAGTTTGAACGCTGTGACGTTGTCGGAATCCGGCGTGCCGCCGCGGTGGAGTTTCGTCTGGCGCAGGGCGGCGTCGGAACCGGCGGCGACGGCGCGGTCGAGCTCGACGCCGGCGTCGGGGCCGTCCTCGTAGAACGAAATCGTGGTGTTGCGGACCTCGTTGCCGTTTGCCTTGTAGTTCTGCGCGAAGTCGGTCTTTTCCTCACCGGAGACGCCCTGGAAGTAGGTCCAGGTCTGGAGTTTGAGGCCGGAGACGACGTCCGAGGCGGCGGCGCCGCCGCGGTAAAGCTTCGTTTGGCGCATCGCGGCGTCGGGCTCGGCCGAAGCCGCGCGGTCGACGGCTACGCCGGCGTCGGGGCCGTCCTCGTAGAACGAGATCGTCGTGTTCTTCACCTCCGTGCCGTTGGCCTTGTAGTTCTGCGTGAAGTCGGTCTTCTCTTCGCCCGAGAGGCCCTGGAAGTAGGTCCAGGTTTGAAGCTTGAGGACGGAGACGTCGTCCGAGCCGGCCGTGCCCTCCCGGAAGGTCTTCGTTTCGCGGAGAGCGGAATCGACGCCTGCGGTGGCCGCGCGATCGAGCGCGGTGCCGGCGTCGGGGCCGTCCTCGTAATAGGAAACGGTCGTGTTGCGCACGTCGACGCCGTTCTGTTTGTAGTTCTGCGCGAAGTTGGTCTTCTCTTCGTTGACGACGCCCTGGAAGTACGTGACGGTCTGGAGCTTGAGTGACGAGACGACGTCGGAACCCGCGAGGCCGTCGCGGTAGAGCATCGTCCGGCGCATCGCCGCGTCGGTGCCCGCGGAAAAGGCGCGGTCCAAGTCGGTTCCCGCGTCGATGCCGTCTTCGTAGAACGAGATCTGCGTGTTCCGGACCACGATGCCGTCGGCTTTGTAATTTTGCGAGAAGTCGGTCTTTTCTTCGCCCACGGGACCGAGGAAATAAGTCCAAGTCTGGAGTTTGAGGGTGGAAACGTTGTCGGAGCCGGAAGTCCCGCCGCGGAAGAGTTTGGTTTCGCGCTGGGCCGCGTCGTCGCGCGCATCCGCGGCGCGGTCGAGCTCGGTGTCCGCGTCCTCGCCGTCTTCGTAGTACGAGATCTGCGTGTTGCGGACCGTGTCCCCGTCGGCCTTGTAGTTCTGCGTGAAGTCGGTCTTCTCTTCGCCCGAGAGGCCCTGGAAGTAGGTCCAGCTCTGAAGACTTAAGCCCGAGACGTCGTCCGAATTCGCGACGCCACCGCGGAAGAGTTTGGTTTCGCGCATCGCCGCGTCGGAAGCCGCTCCGGCCGCGCGGTCGAGTTCCGTGCCCGCGTCGGGGCCGTCTTCGTAGAACGAGATCTGCGTGTTGCGCACCTCGGTGCCGTTCGATTTGTAGTTCTGCGTGAAGTCGGTTTTTTCTTCGCCCGAGACGCCTTCGAAGTAGGTCCAAGTCTGGAGCTTAAGGCCGGTGAGGACGTCGGAGCCAGCGGTGCCGTAACGGTAAAGTTTCGTCTGACGCATCGCGGCGTCGGCGCCGGCGGCCACGGCGCGATCGAGCTCTGTGCCGGCGTCGGGGCCGTCTTCGTAAAAAGAGATCTGCGTGTTCTTCACTTCCGTGCCGTTCGACTTGTAGTTCTGGGTGAAGTCGGTCTTCTCTTCGCCCGAGAGGCCCTGGAAGTAGGTCCACGTCTGGAGCTTGAGGGCAGAGACGTCGTCGGAGCCGGCGGTGCCGTCCCGGAACATCTTCGTCTCGCGAAGGGCGGCGTCTATTCCGGCGACAAGCGCGCGGTCGAGCGCGGCGCCAGCGTCGGGGCCATCTTCGTAATAAGATATCGTCGTGTTGCGGACGTCCGTGCCGTTGCCTTTGTAATTCTGCGTGAAGTCGGTCTTCTCTTCGTTGACGATTCCCTGGAAATATGTCCAGGTCTGAAGTTTCATCGCAGCCGTCACCGCGGAAGAGCCGACGTTGCCGCCGCGGAAGAGCTTCGTTTCGCGGAGGGCGGAATCCACACCCGCGTCCGCAGCGCGGTCGAGCGCGCTCCCGGCGTCGGGGCCGTCTTCGTAGAAGGATATCTGAGTGTTACGGACGGTGAAGCCGTCGTTCTTGTAGTTCTGCGTGAAGTCGTTTTTCTCTTCGCCGGAAAGCCCAAGCATGTAGGTCCACGTCTGGAGCTTGAGGGCGGCCACGCTATCCGAGGCGGCGATGCCACCCCGGAAGGTCTTGGTCTCGCGCAGAGCCGAATCGACGTCCGCGGCGGACGCGCGGTCGAGCTCGGCGCCGGCGTCGGGGCCGTCTTCGTAGTAGGAGATCGTGGTGTTGCGGACTTCGGTTCCGTTGGCCTTGTAGTTTTGTGTGAAATCTGTCTTTTCTTCGCCCGAGAGGCCCTGGAAATAAGTCCAAGTCTGGAGGGTGAGGCCAGTGACGACGTCCGAGCCGGCGGTGCCGCCGCGGAAGAGCTTCGTCTCGCGCATCGCCGCGTCGGAACCGGCGGAGGCGGCGCGGTCGAGTTCGGTGCCGGCGTCGGGGCCATCTTCGTAGAGCGAAAGCTGCGTGTTGCGGACTTCCGCCCCGTTCGACTTGTAGTTCTGGGTGAAGTCGGTCTTCTCTTCGCCGGAGACGCCCTGAAAGTACGTGGCCGTCTGAAGTTTGAGCTGCGAAACGTCGTCAGAGCCGGAGACACCGTAGCGGAAAAGGCGGGTCTGGCGGAGCGCCGCGTCCACCCCCGCGTCGACCGCGCGGTCGAGAGCGTTGCCGGCGTCGGGGCCATCTTCGTAGAGGGAAATCTGAGTGTTCTTCACGTCGGTGCCGTTGGCCTTGTAATTCTGCGTGAAGTCGGTCTTTTCTTCCGCGGCCGCGCCTTCGAAGTACGTCCACGTCTGAAGCTTGAGACCCGTCAGATCGTCCGAGCCGGCGGTGCCGTCGCGGTAGAGCATCGTCTGGCGGAGGGCTGCGTCCGTGCCCGCGGAGGCGGCGCGGTCGAGTTCGGTGCCGACATCGATCCCGTCCTCGTAGAACGAGATCGTCGTGTTCCGCACCGTCGTGCCGTCGGCCTTGTAGCTTTGGGAGAAGTCGGTTTTTTCCTCGTTCGCGTAACCGGCGAAATACGACCAGGTCTGAATCTTGAGAGAGGACACGTCGTCGGAATCCGCGGTGCCGCCACGGAAGAGCTTCGTTTCGCGGAGAGCGGAATCGACGCCCGCCACGGAAGCGCGGTCGAGTTCGGTGCCGGCGTCGGGGCCGTCCTCATAATAGGAAAGTTGCGTGTTGCGGACGTCGATGCCGTTGGCCTTGTAGTTCTGGGTGAAGTCCGACTTCTCTTCGCCGGAAAGTCCTTGGAAGTAGGTCCACGTCTGGAGCTTCAAACTCGAGACGTCGTCCGAGCCGCCGTCGCCGCCGCGGAAGAGCTTGGTTTCGCGGAGCGCGGAGTCGGAGTCGGCCACGGTGGCGCGATCGAGCGCAGTGCCGGCGTCGGGGCCGTCTTCGTAGAGCGATATCTGGGTATTGCGGACATCCACGCCGTTGGAACGGTAATTCTGCGTGAAGTCGCTTTTTTCTTCTCCCGACACGCCTTCGAAATAAGTCCAAGTCTGGAGTTTGAGCGGCGAGACGTCATCCGAGCCCGCGGTGCCGCCTCGGAAGAGCTTGGTTTCACGGAGCGCGGAGTCGGGGCCCGCGGAAATCGCGCGGTCGAGCTCGGTGCCCGCGTCGGGTCCGTCTTCGTAATACGATAGAGTGGTGTTGCGGCCTCCGGTCCCCTTTGCGTTGTAGTTCTGCATGAAGTCGGTTTTTTCTTCGCCCGACAAGCCCTGGAAGTAAGTCCACGTCTGGAGACGGAGACTCGAGGTTTCGGAGCTTCCGGTCGTGCCGTCCCGGAACTGCTTGGTTTGACGGAGTGCCGAGTCGACGTTCGCGGATACGGCGCGCTCGAGTTCGGTGCCGGCGTCGGGGCCGTCTTCGTAGAACGAGATCGCCGTGCTGCGAACGTCCGTGCCGTTTCCCTTGTAATTCTGGACGAAGTCCGTCTTTTCTTCGCCCGAGGCTCCCTGGAAATACGTCCAGGTTTGAAGCTTGAGGCTCGAGATGTCGGCCGAACCCGCGGTGCCCTTTCGGAAAAGCATCGTCTCGCGGAGCGCGGAGTCCGAATTGGCCGCGGCGGCGCGGTCGAGTTCGGTGCCGATATCGTCCCCGTCCTCGTAATACGAAAGCGTGGTGTTGCGGACTTCTATTCCGTCGGCTTTGTAATTCTGGGTGAAGTCGGTCTTCTCTTCCCCGGAGAGGCCTTCGAAGTAAGTCCAGGCCTGGAGCTTGAGCGAAGACACGTCGTCGGTCTGGGCGATGCCGCCGCGGAAGAGCTTCGTCTGGCGGAGGGCGGCGTCGGCGTTGGCGTCGGACGCGCGGTCGAGAAGCGTGTCGGGGTCCGAGCCGTCTTCGTAATACGAGATCTGCGTCGTCCGCACGTCGGTGCCGTTCTGCTTGTAGTTCTGCGTGAAGTCGGTCTTTTCTTCACCCGAGAGACCCTGGAAATAGGTCCAGGTCTGGAGCTTCATCGTCCCGGAAACCACGTCGGAACCAGCGACGCCACCGCGGAAGAGCTTGGTTTCGCGGAGAGCCGCGTCCGAACCCGCGTAGGCGGCGCGGTCCAAGTCGGTGCCGGCATCGGGGCCGTCTTCGTAATACGAAAGCGTGGTGTTGCGCACTTCGAGGCCGTCGGCCTTGTAGTTCTGGGAGAAGTCTGTTTTTTCCTCGCCCGAGACGCCCAGGAAATAGGTGGCCGACTGAAGTTTGAGAAGCGCGACGTTGTCGGAACCTTCGGCGCCGTAGCGGTACGCCTTCGTCTGGCGGAGCGCGGAATCGGGACCGGCGGCGGAAGCCCGGTCGAGGGCGGTGCCCGCGTCGGGGCCGTCTTCGTAGAAGGAAAGAGTGGTCGTCCGGATGTCGACGCCGTTGCCCTTGTAGTTCTGTGCGAAGTCAGTCTTTTCCTCGTTCGACGCGCCCTGGAAGTAGGTCCACGTCTGGAGTTTGAGGTCGCCGAACGCTTCGGAACCGGCGAGCCCGCCGCGGTACATGCGCGTCTGCCGGAGAGCCGACTCCCCGGTCGTCAGTGCCGCGCGATCGAGTTCCTCGCCGGCGTCGAGGCCGTCTTCGTAGTACGAGATCGTCGTATTGCGGACGTCGATTCCGTTGGCCTTGTAGACCTGCGTGTAGTCAGTTTTTTCTTCACCTGCGATTCCCTGGAAATACGTCCAAGTCTGAAGCTTGAGATTCGTGACGTCGTCCGAACCGGCGACGCCGCCGCGGAAGAGCTTGGTTTCGCGGAGGGCCGAGTCCACGCCTGCGTCGGCCGCGCGGTCGAGTTCAGTGTCCGCGTCGGGGCCGTCTTCGTAGTAGGAAATCTGCGTGTTGCGCAGCGCCACGCCGTTGGCCTTGTAGTTCTGCGTGAAGTCGGTTTTCTCCTCGCCGGTGAGACCCTGGAAATAGGTCCAGGTCTGAAGTTTGAGTGAAGAGACGTCGTCGGAGCCCGACGCGCCGCCGCGGAAGAGCTTGGTCTGGCGAAGCGCAGCGTCCGCACCGGCGGAGATCGCGCGGTCGAGCGCGGTGCCGGCGTCTGGGCCGTCTTCGTAGTAAGAGATCTGGGTGTTACGGACGTCGAGGCCGTTTTGCTTGTAATTCTGCGTGAAGTCCGTCTTTTCTTCGCCCGAGAGGCCCTGGAAGTAGGTCCAGGTCTGGAGCTTCAAGTCCGACACGTCGTCCGAGTCGGCGATACCACCGCGGAAGAGCTTCGTCTCGCGGAGGGCGGAATCCTGACCCGCCGACGCGGCGCGGTCGAGTTCGGTGCCCGCGTCGGGGCCGTCTTCATAATAGGAAACCGTCGTGTTGCGGATCTCGGTGCCGTTGGCCTTGTAGTTCTGGGTGAAGTCCGTTTTCTCTTCTCCAGAAAGACCGACGAAATACGTCCACGTTTGAAGCTTGAGCGAAGAGACATCGTCGGAGCCGGCTTCGCCGCCGCGGAAGAGCTTGGTCTGGCGGAGCGCGGCGTCCGGACCCGCGGCGGCGGCGCGGTCGAGCGCGGTGCCGGCGTCGGGGCCGTCTTCGTAGTAAGACAGCTGCGTGCTACGAACGACCGGGAAGCCTCCCTTGTACTTGTAGTTCTGCGTGAAGTCCGTCTTCTCTTCGCCTGAGAGGCCTTCGAAATAAGTCCAAGTCTGGAGCTTGAGTGAGGAAACGTCGTCCGACCCCTCGGTGCCGGCGCGGAAGAGCTTCGTTTCGCGAAGGGCGGAGTCGACGCCCGCGGACACCGCGCGGTCGAGGTCGGTTCCGGCGTCGGGGCCGTCTTCGTAGAAGGAGATCATCGTGTTACGGACGTCGCCGTTCACCTTGCAGTTCTGGGTGAAGTCGGTCTTTTCTTCACCCGAGAGACCCTGGAAATAAGTCCAGGTCTGGAGAGTGAGGGAGGAGACATCGTCCGATTGCGGGATTCCGCCGCGGAAGAGTTTGGTCTGACGGAGCGCCGAGTCGACGCCCGCGGCGGACGCGCGGTCGAGAGCGGTGCCGGCGTCGGGGCCGTCTTCGTAATACGAGACCGACGTGTTGCGGACATCGATTCCGTTGGCTTTGTAATTCTGAACGAAATCTGTTTTTTCCTCTCCCGAAAGGCCCTGGAGATAGGTCCAGCTTTGGAGCCGCAGCGTAGAGACGTCGTCCGAACCGGCCGTGCCGCCGCGGAAGAGTTTGGTCTGACGCAGAGCCGAGTCCCCGCCCGCGGAGGACGCGCGGTCGAGTTCGGTGCCAGCGTCAGGGCCGTCTTCATAAAGCGAAATCTGCGTCGTCCGGACGGTCAGACCGTCCGCCCTGTAGTTCTGGGTGAAGTCGGTCTTTTCTTCGCCCGAGACGCCCTGGAAGTAGGTCCAGGTCTGGAGGCGTAGGCCCGACACATCGTCGGAACCGGCGACGCCGCCGCGGAAGAGCTTGGTTTCGCGGAGGGCGGAGTCGACGCTCGCGGCCGCGGCGCGGTCGAGCGCGGTGCCGGCGTCGGGGCCGTCTTCGTAGTAAGAAACTTGAGTCGTACGGAGATCGACGCCGTTGGCTTTGTAGTTCTGGGTGAAGTCGGCTTTCTCTTCGCCGGAATAGCCCTGGAGATAGGTCCAGGTCTGGAGTTTGAGGTCCGAGACTTCGTCCGAACCGGCCGTGCCGCCGCGGAAGAGCTTGGTTTCGCGAAGCGCCGTATCCAGACCCGCTTCGATCGCGCGGTCCAGGGCCGTGCCCGTGTCGGGGCCGTCTTCGTAAAGCGAGATCTGCGTGTTGCGGACTTCGGTGCCGTTGGCCTTGTAGTTCTGGGTGAAGTCGGTCTTTTCTTCACCGAAGTTGCCGAGGAAGTAAGTCCACGTCTGGAGTTTCAGGGAAGACACGTCATCCGAACGCGCGACGCCGCCACGGAAGACCGTCGTCTCGCGAAGCGCCGCTTCGGCGCCGGCCGCGAGCGCGCGGTCGAGTTCGGTACCGGCGTCGGGGCCGTCTTCGTAGAACGAAAGCTGCGTCGAACGCACGTCGATGCCGTTGGCCTTGTAGTTCTGAGTGAAGTCGGACTTCTCGTCGCCGGAGACACCCTGGAAATACGTCCAAGTCTGAAGCTTCAAAGACGAAACGTCGTCGGAGGCGGCGGTGCCGCCGCGGAAGAGTTTGGTCTCGCGCTGCGCGGCATCGAAGGTCGCGGAGGCGGCGCGGTCGAGTTCGGTGCCGGCGTCGGGGCCGTCTTCGTAGAACGTGATTTGCGTGTTGCGAACGCTCGTGCCGTCGGCTTTGTAATTCTGGAGGTAATCGGTCTTCTCTTCGCCGGAGAGGCCCTGGAAGTAGGTCCACGTCTGCAGCTTCAAGGACGAAACGTCTTCCGAGCCGGCGGTGCCGCCGCGGAAGAGCTTGGTTTCGCGGAGGGCGGCATCGGAGCCGGCCGTCACGGCGCGGTCGAGTTCGGTGCCGGCGTCGGGGCCGTCTTCGTAGAAGGAAATCTGCGTGTTACGCACTTCGACGCCGTTCTGCTTGTAGTTCTGGGTGAAGTCGGTCTTTTCTTCGCTTGAAATGCCGCGGAAATACGTCCACGTCTGGAGACGCAGCGAAGAGACGTCGTCGGAGCCGACGGTTCCTGAACGGTAAAGTTTGGTCTCGCGGAGGGCGGCGTCGACGCCGGCGTTCGCCGCACGGTCGAGCTCCGTGCCGGCGTCGGGGCCGTCTTCGTAGAACGAAATCTGCGTGTTGCGGACGCTCGGGACGGACCCCTTGTATTTGTAGTTCTGCGTGAGATCGGTCTTTTCCTCGCCCGAAGTGCCGACGAAGTAGGTCCAAGTTTGGAGTTTCAGGGAAGAGACGTCCTCGGAGCCGGGCATGCCCGCGCGGAAGAGTTTGGTCTCGCGGAGGGCGGAGTCGACGCCGGCGGCGGCAGCGCGGTCGAGCTGGGTGCCCGCGTCAGGGCCGTCTTCGTAATACGAGATCGACGTGTTGCGGACTTCGCCGTTCGATTTGTAGCTCTGCGAGAAGTCCGTCTTTTCCTCGTTGGCGACGCCCTGGAAGTAGGTCCACGTCTGGATCTTGAGGGCGCTCACGTCCGCCGAGCCCGTCGTGCCGCCGCGGAAGAGCTTGGTCTCGCGGAGGGCGGAGTCGACGCCGGCGTCGATCGCACGGTCGAGCTCCGTGCCGGCGTCGGGGCCGTCTTCGTAGAGCGAAAGCTGCGTCGAACGCACGTCCGTCCCGTTGGAACGGTAGTTCTGCGTGAAGTCTGTCTTCTCCTCGCCTGCCATTCCGAGAAGATAGGTCCACGTCTGGAGTTTGAGAGCCAATACGTCGTCCGAACCCGAAACGCCGCCGCGGAAGAGTTTGGTTTCGCGGAGGGCGGAGTCGACGCCGGCGTCGATCGCGCGGTCGAGCGCCGTGCCCACGTCGGGGCCGTCTTCGTAAAGCGAAATCTGCGTATTGCGGACTTCGATGCCGTTGGCCTTGTAGTTCTGGGTGAAGTCGGTCTTTTCCTCGCCCGAGAGCCCGAGGAAATACGTCCAGGTCTGGAGCTTCAAGGCAGAAACGTCGTCGGAGCCCGGCGTGCCGCCGCGGAAGAGCTTCGTCTGGCGGAGGGCGGCATCCGTTCCGGCCGAGGCGGCGCGGTCGAGTTCGGTGCCGGCGTCGGGGCCGTCTTCGTAGAACGAAATCGTGGTGTTGCGCACCTCGGTGCCGTTCGGACGATACGCCTGGGCGTAATCGGTCTTCTCTTCGCCCGCGACGCCCTGGAAATACGTCCAAGTCTGAAGCTTGAGGGCGAAGACGTCGTCGGAGCCGGCGGTGCCGGCGCGGAAGAGCTTGGTTTCGCGGAGGGCGGAGTCGACGCCCGCTGAGGCCGCGCGGTCGAGCGCGGTGCCGGCATCAGGGCCGTCTTCGTAGAACGAAAGCTGCGTGTTGCGGACGTCGATGCCGTTGGCCTTGTAGTTTTGCGTGAAGTCGGTTTTCTCTTCTCCGGAGAGTCCTTGGAAATAGGTCCACGTTTGGAGCTTGAGCCCAGTCACGTCGTCGGAATCCGGAGTACCATCGCGGAAAAGCTTGGTTTGACGCATCGCCGAATCCACGCCCGCCGTGGCCGCGCGGTCGAGTTCGGTGCCGGCGTCGGGGCCATCTTCGTAGAAGGAAAGCGACGTGTTTCGCACGTCGATGCCGTTGGCCTTGTAGTTCTGGACGAAATCGCTCTTTTCTTCGTTCGCGGGGCCCTGGAAATAGGTCCAGGTCTGGAGCTTGAGCGACGACACATTTTCGGAGCCCGACGTACCGTCGCGGTAGAGCTTGGTCGCGCGCAGCGCGGCGTCCGCGCCCGCGGAAGCGGCGCGGTCGAGGTCCGTGTCCGCGTCGGGGCCGTCTTCGTAGAACGAAATCTGCGTATTGCGGACGTTCGTACCGTCCGCTTTGTAGTTCTGCGAGAAATCGATCTTTTCCTCATTCGCGAGGCCGCGGTAGTAGGTCGCTGTCTGAAGCTTGAGCGAAGAGACGTCGTCGGAGCCCGGAGTGCCACCGCGGAAGAGCTTGGTCTGGCGAAGGGCCGAATCGACGCCCGCGGTGAGCGCCCGGTCGAGCTCGGTGCCGGCGTCGGGGCCGTCTTCGTAGAACGAGATCTGTGTGTTGCGGATGTTCGCGCCGTCTGCCTTGTAGTTCTGGAGGAAGTCGGCCTTTTCCTCGCCGGAGAGACCCTGGAAATAAGACCACGTCTGGAGCTTGAGGGCCGAGACGTCGTCGGAATTCGCGGTTCCGCCGCGGAAGAGTTTGGTCTCGCGCTGCGCGGCGTCGGAGCCGGCGGCGGAGGCGCGGTCTAGGGCGGTGCCGGCGTCGGGGCCGTCTTCGTAGTACGTGATCTGCGTGTTTCGTACTTCGAAGCCGTTGGCTTTGTAGTTCTGCGCGAAGTCGGTCTTCTCCTCGCCCGAGACGCCGTCGAAATACGTCCACGTCTGGAGTTTCAACGAAGCGACGTCGTCGGAGCCGGCGGTTCCGGCACGGAAGAGCTTGGTTTGGCGGAGGGCGGCGTCGGGACCCGCGGCGGACGCGCGATCGAGAGCGGTGTCAGCGTCGGGGCCGTCTTCGTAGTAAGAAAGTGTGGTGTTGCGGACTTCCGTGCCGTTGGCCTTGTAGTTCTGCGCGAAGTCCGTCTTTTCCTCGTTAGAAAGACCCTGGAAGTAGGTCCACGTCTGAAGCGCGAGGCCGGCGGTCTCGCTCGACCCGGCGGTCCCCTCCCGGAAAAGTTTCGTCTCGCGAAGCGCCGAATCCACGCCGGCGGAGGCCGCGCGGTCGAGTTCGGTGCCGGCGTCGGGGCCGTCTTCGTAGTAAGAAAGCGTGGTGTTGCGGACGTCGATTCCGTTGGCCCGATAGTTCTGCGTGAAGTCGGTCTTTTCCTCGTTCACGGCGCCTTCGAAATACGTCCAAGTCTGAAGTTTCAAGGAGGAGACGTTGTCGGATCCCGGCGTGCCGTCGCGGAAGAGTTTGGTCTGGCGCATCGCGGCGTCCACGCCCGCATCGACGGCGCGATCGAGCTCGGTGTCGGCGTCGGGGCCGTCTTCGTAAAGCGAGATCTGCGTCGACCGCACGTCGATCCCATTGGCCTTGTAGTTTTGGGTGAAGTCGACCTTCTCTTCGCTCACGAGCCCACGGAAGAAGGTCACGGTCTGGAGCTTGAGACTGGACACGTCGTCGGAGCCTGGCTCGCCGCCGCGGAAAAGACGCGTCTGGCGCTGAGCAGCCTCGACACCGGCGTCGTCGGCGCGGTCGAGCTCGGTGCCGGCGTCGGGGCCGTCTTCGTAGAGCGAAATCTGCGTGTTGCGGACGTCGAGGCCGTTGGCCTTGTAGTTCTGAGTGAAGTCGGTTTTTTCTTCCCCGGAGAGGCCCTTGAAGTAAGTCCAGCTCTGGAGCTTGAGCGACGCCACGGCGTCGGAACCGGCGATGCCGCCGCGGAAGAGTTTGGTTTCGCGCATCGCCGCGTCGGAACCGGCGACGGACGCACGGTCGAGTTCGGTGCCGGCGTCGGGGCCGTCTTCGTAATACGTGATCTGCGTGTTACGGACTTCGGTGCCGTTCGCCTTGTAGTTCTGCGTGAAGTCCGTCTTTTCCTCGCTCGAAACGCCGCCGAAATACGTCCAGGTCTGAAGCTTGAGCGACGCGACGACGTCCGAGCCGGCGGTGCCGCCGCGGAAGAGCTTCGTCTGACGGAGAGCGGAGTCGACGCCCGCTGAGGCGGCGCGGTCGAGTTCGGTGCCGGCGTCGGGGCCGTCTTCGTAGAAGGAGATCGTGGTGTTCTTCACGTCGATGCCGTTGGTTTTGTAATTCTGGACGAAATCTGTTTTTTCCTCGCCCGAGAGGCCCTGGAAGTAGGTCCAGGTCTGGAGCATGAGCCCGGAAACGTCCGCGGAACCGGCGGTTCCGTCGCGGAAGAGCTTGTTCTCGCGGAGAGCCGCGTCCGAGCCAGCGCTCACCGCGCGGTCGAGTTCGGTGCCGGCGTCGGGACCATCTTCGTAGAAGGAAAGCTGCGTGTTGCGGACGTCGATGCCGTTGGATTTGTAGTTCTGCGTGAAGTCGGTTTTCTCCTCGCCGGCGGCGCCGAGGAAGTACGTCCACGTCTGGAGTTTGAGGCCGACGACGACGTCCGAACCCGCGATACCGCCGCGGAAAAGCTTGGTCTCGCGCATCGCCGCGTCCACGCCGGCGGCAAGCGCGCGGTCGAGTTCGGTGCCGGCGTCGGGGCCGTCCTCGTAGAAGTTGAGCGTCGTGTTGCGGACGTCCGTGCCGTTGGCCTTGTAGTTCTGGACGAAGTCCGTCTTTTCTTCGCCCGAGAGGCCCTGGAAGTAGGTCCACGTCTGGAGTTTCATGGCGACCGTGATGACGTCGCTACCCGCCTGACCGCCGCGGAAGAGTTTGGTTTCGCGCATCGCGGCATCGGACCCCGCGCTCACCGCGCGGTCGAGTTCGGTGCCGGCGTCGGGGCCGTCTTCGTAGAACGAAAGCTGAGTGTTGCGGACCTCGACGCCGTCGGCCTTGTAGTTTTGCGTGAAGTCTGTTTTCTCTTCGCCGGAAACGCCCTGGAAATAGGTCCACGTTTGGAGCTTGAGGGACGAAACGTTGTCGGAACCGGTCGTGCCGCCGCGGAAGAGTTTGGTCTCGCGGAGCGCGGAGTCGACGCCGGCGGCGAGCGCGCGGTCCAGTTCGGTACCGGCGTCGGGGCCGTCCTCGTAATACGAAAGCTGCGTATTCCGCACTTCGGTGCCGTTGGCCTTGTAGTTTTGTGTGAGGTCGGTCTTCTCCTCGCCTGAGAGGCCTTGGAAATAGGTCCACGTTTGCAGCTTGAGGCCGGCGACAACGTCGGAGCCGGCGACGCCGCCGCGGAAGAGCTTGTTCTCGCGGAGGGCGGAATCCTGACCGGCCGTCTCCGCGCGGTCGAGCTCGGTGCCGGCGTCGGGGCCGTCTTCGTAGAAGGAAACCTGCGTGTTCTTCACGTCGACGCCGTTCGCCTTGTAATTCTGGACGAAGTCCGTCTTTTCCTCGCTCGCACCGCCCTCGAAATACGTCCACGTCTGGAGCTTGAGACCGAAGACATTCGAGGAGGCTTCGACGCCGCCGCGGAAGAGCTTGGTCTGGCGGAGGGCCGAGTCGACGCCTGCCGTGATCGCGCGGTCGAGCTCGGTATCCGCGTCCGGGCCGTCTTCATAGAGATTGATCGTGGTGTTCCGCGCCTCGATGCCGTTCGCCTTATAGTTCTGCGCGAAATCGGTCTTTTCCTCGCCGACCAGGCCGAGGAAGTACGTCCAGGTCTGGAGTTTAAGTGAGGAGACGTTGTCCGAATTGGGAATACCCCCGCGGAAAAGCTTGTTTTCGCGCAATGCAGAATCGACGCTCGCGGTCAGCGCGCGGTCGAGTTCGGTGCCGGCGTCGGGACCGTCTTCGTAGAAGGAAAGCGACGTGTTGCGGACGCTCGTGCCGTCGGCCTTGTAATTCTGGACGAAGTCGGTCTTTTCTTCGCCCGACGCGCCGAGAAGATAGGTCCAGGTTTGGAGCTTAAGATCGGCCACGTTGTCCGACGCCGTGGCTCCGCCGCGGAAAAGCCTAGTCTGACGGAGGGCCGCGTCCGAACCCGCGTTCACCGCGCGGTCGAGTTCGGTGCCAGCGTCGGGGCCGTCTTCGTAGAGCGAAATCTGCGTGTTCCGGACGTCCGTGCCGTTGGCTTTGTAGTTCTGAGAGAAGTCTGTTTTCTCTTCGCCGGAGACGCCCTGGAAGTAGGTCCAGGTCTGGAGCTTGAGGGCCGTGACGTCGTCCGAGGCTGCGTTTCCGGCGCGGTACATCTTGGTCTCACGGAGCGCTGAATCGACGCCCGCAGACGCGGCGCGGTCGAGCGCGGTGCCGGCGCCGGGGCCGTCCTCGTAGAAGGAGATCGACGTGTTGCGGACGTCGATGCCGTTGGCCTTGTAATTCTGGACGAAGTCGGTCTTCTCTTCGCCCGACAGGCCCTGGAAGTACGTCCATGTCTGGAGCTTGAGGCCGTTCACGTCGGCGGAACCCGCCGTGCCTTCCTTGAAAAGCTTCGTCTGCTTGAGAGCCGAGTCGACGCCCGCGGCGGCCGCGCGGTCGAGTTCGGTTCCGGCGTCGGGGCCGTCTTCGTAATAGGAGATCGTCGTGTTGCGCACGTCGATGCCGTTGGCCTTGTAATTCTGGACGAAGTCGGTCTTTTCTTCGTTGGCGACGCCCTGGAAATAGGTCCAGGCCTGGAGCTTGAGACCGGCGACACTCGAAGACCCTTCAACGCCGCCGCGGAAAAGCGTGGTCTCGCGAAGCGCCGCGTCGACGCCCGCGGAGACCGCACGGTCGAGTTCGGTGCCGGCGTCGGGGCCGTCTTCGTAGTAGGAAATTGACGTATTGCGGACATCGACGCCGTTCGGCTTGTAGTTCTGGACGAAGTCGACTTTTTCCTCGCTCGAGGAACCCTGGAAGTAAGTCCAGGTCTGGAGCTTGAGGGAAGAGACGTCGTCGGAGCTGGCGACGCCGCCGCGGAAGAGCTTGGTCTGGCGGAGGGCCGAGTCGATTCCGGCGTTCGTCGCGCGGTCGAGCTCGGTATCCGCGTCGGGGCCGTCTTCATAATACGAAACCGACGTGGTGCGAACTTCAGTGCCGTTGGCCTTGTAGTTCTGCGCGAAATCGGTCTTTTCCTCGCCCGAGAGGCCCTGGAAGTAGGTCCAGGTCTGGAGCTTGAGGGAAGAGACGTCGTCGGAGCCGGCGACGCCGCCGCGGAAGAGCTTCGTGTGGCGGAGGGCCGAATCCGAGCCGGCGGAAGCGGCGCGGTCGAGCTCCGTCCCAGCGTCGGGGCCGTCTTCGTAATAGGAGATCGTCGTGTTGCGCACGTCGACGCCGTTGGCCTTGTAAGCCTGTACGAAGTCCGTCTTCTCTTCGTTCGCCACGCCCTGGAAATAAGTCAGAGACTGAAGCTTAAGGTCGGAAACGTTGTCGGAGCCGGAAACGCCGTTGCGGAAGAGCTTCGACTGGCGGAGTGCCGAATCCACGCCGGCGGAGGCCGCGCGGTCGAGCTCGGTGCCGGCGTCGGGGCCGTCTTCGTAGAACGAGACGGTCGTGGTCTTGACGTCGAGGCCGTTGGCCTTGAACGCCTGGACGAAATCGGACTTTTCTTCGCCCGAGAGACCCTGGAAGTAAGTCCAAACCTGAAGCTTGAGGGCTGATACGTCGTCGGAGCCGGCGACGCCTTCCTTGAAAAGCTTCGACTGCTTGAGGGCCGTGTCGAGGCCCGCGTTCGCTGCGCGGTCGAGTTCGGTGCCGGCGTCGGGGCCGTCTTCGTAATAGGAGATCGTCGTGTTGCGCACGTCGAGGCCGTTGGACTTATAGTTCTGCGAGAAGTCGGTTTTTTCTTCGTTCGCCGGTCCCTGGAAGTAGGTCCAGGTCTGGAGCTTCAGCGTCGTAACGTCGTCGGAACCGGCCAGGCCGCCGCGGAAGAGCTTGGTTTGGCGCATCGCCGCGTCCACGCCGGCCGAAGCGGCGCGGTCGAGTTCGGTGCCGGCGTCGGGGCCGTCTTCGTAGAAGTTGATCGTCGTGTTGCGGACGTCCGTGCCGTTGGCCTTGAACGCCTGCGAGAAGTCCGTCTTTTCTTCGCTGGAGAGACCTTGGAAGAAGGTCCAAACCTGAAGCTTGAGGGCCAAAACGTCGTCGGAGCCGGGAACGCCGCCGCGGAAGAGCTTGGTCTGCCGGAGGGCCGAGTCCGCCGACGCGGTCGCTGCGCGGTCGAGTTCGGTGCCGGCGTCGGGGCCGTCTTCGTAGAAGGAAACGGTCGTCGTCTTCACGTCGACGCCGTTGGCCTTGTAGCTCTGCGAGAAATCCGTCTTTTCTTCGCCCGACTGGCCCTGGAAGTAAGTCCACGTCTGGAGCTTGAGGTTCGTGACGACGTCCGAACCGGCGGCGCCGTCGCGGAAAAGCTTTGTTTCGCGCAGCGCCGCATCGGTGCCGGCGGAGGCCGCGCGGTCGAGCTCGGTGCCGGCGTCGGGGCCGTCTTCGTAAAGCGAGAGCGTGGTGTTGCGGACGTCGGTGCCGTTGGCTTTGTAATTTTGGACGAAGTCGGTCTTTTCTTCGCCGGAGACGCCCTGCAGGTAAGTCCAGGTCTGGAGTTTCAAGGAGGAGACGTCGTCGGAACCGGCTGTGCCGCCCCGGAAGAGTTTGGTCTCGCGGAGGGCGGAGTCGACGCCCGCGGAGGCGGCGCGGTCGAGCGTGGTGCCCGCATCAGGGCCGTCTTCGTAGAACGAGAGCGTCGTGTTGCGTACCTCGACTCCGTTGGCTTTGTACGCCTGAACGAAATCGGTTTTCTCTTCGTTCGAAAGGCCCTGGAAGTAGGTCCACGTCTGGAGCTTGAGAAGCGCCACGTTGTCGGAACCCGCCACGCCGTCACGGTAGGACTTCGTCTGGCGGAGCGCGGAGTCGACGCCCGCGATATCCGCGCGGTCGAGTTCGGTACCGGCGTCGGGGCCGTCTTCGTAAAGAGAGAGAGTGGTGTTGCGGACCTCGGTTCCGTTGGCCTTGTAATTCTGAACGAAATCGGTTTTCTCTTCGTTGGCCATGCCGCGGAAGTAGGTCCAGGTCTGGATCTTGAGGCCGGTGACGACGTCCGAGTTCGGGGTGCCGCCGCGGAAGAGTTTCGCCTGGCGCATCGCGGAGTCGACGCCGGCGTCCGCCGCGCGGTCGAGTTCCGTGCCGGCGTCGGGGCCGTCTTCGTAAAGATTGATCGTCGTGTTGCGCACGTCGATGCCGTTGGCCTTATAGCTCTGCGTGAAGTCGTTTTTCTCTTCGCCGGAAAGACCCTGGAAATAGGTCCAGGTCTGGAGCCTCAGGCTCGTCACGTCGTCCGAGCCGGCGGTGCCGCCGCGGAAGAGCTTGGTCTGACGCATCGCCGCGTCCGATCCGGCCGCCGCCGCGCGGTCGAGCTCGGTGCCGGCGTCGGGGCCGTCTTCGTAAAGCGAGAGCGTGGTGTTGCGGACGTCGGTGCCGTTGGCTTTGTAATTTTGGACGAAGTCGGTCTTTTCTTCGCCGGAGACGCCCTGGAGGAAAGTGACGGTTTGAAGTTTGAGTGCGGCCACGTCGTCCGAGCCCTCTTCCCCGCCGCGGAAAAGACGCGTTTCGCGAAGCGCGGAGTCGACGCCCGCGGAGGCGGCGCGGTCGAGCGCGGTGCCGGCGTCGGGACCGTCTTCGTAGAGCGAGATCTGTGTGTTGCGGACCTCGGTTCCGTTCTGTTTGTAGTTCTGCGTGAAGTCGGTCTTTTCCTCTCCAGAGAGACCCTGGAAATAAGTCCAGGTCTGGAGCTTGAGGCCCGTGACATTGTCAGAACCTGTGGTGCCGCCGCGGAAGAGTTTCGTCTCCTTGAGAGCCGCGTCCAGACCGGCCGCGGTCGCCCGGTCGAGCTCGGCGCCGGCGTCGGGGCCGTCTTCGTAGTAGGAGATCGTCGTGTTGCGGACTTCGAAGCCGTTGGCCTTGTAGTTCTGGGTGAAGTCGGTTTTTTCTTCGTTCACGACGCCCTGCAGGAAGGTTACCGTCTGAAGCTTGAGACCGGTCACGCTATCGGAACCTGCGGTGCCGTCGCGGAAAAGGCGGGTCTGACGGAGCGCCGAATCCACGCCCGCTGTTTCGGCGCGCTCGAGTTCGGTACCGGCGTCGGGGCCGTCTTCGTAGAAGGAGATCTGCGTGTTTCGCACATCAACCCCGTTGGCCTTGTAGTTCTGCGCGAAGTCGGCTTTCTCTTCGCTCGAAAGGCCTCGGAAGTAACTCCACGTCTGGAGTTTGAGCGACGAGACGTCGTCGGAGCCGGCGAGGCCGCCGCGGAAGAGCTTGGTCTCGCGGAGAGCCGAGTCGGCGGAGGCGGTCAGCGCGCGGTCGAGTTCGGTGCCGGCGTCGGGGCCGTCTTCGTAGAGCGAAACCGCCGTGTTTCGGACGTCGATCCCGTTGGCCTTGTAGTTCTGCGTGAAATCCGTCTTTTCCTCACCGGAGAGACCCTGGAAATAGGTGAACGTCTGAAGCTTGAGTGCCGACACATCGTCCGAGCCGGCGGTGCCGCCGCGGAAGAGACGTGTCTCGCGGAGAGCTGCGTCGGCACCCGCCGAGGCAGCGCGGTCGAGCTCGACACCGGCGTCGGGGCCGTCTTCGTAGTAGGAGATCGAAGTGTTTCGCACGTCGACGCCGTTGGCCTTGTAGTTCTGCGTGAAGTCCGTCTTCTCTTCGTTCGCCACGCCCTGCATGTAGGTCGCGCTCTGGAGCTTGAGGGTCGAGACGTCGTCGGAGCCAGCGGTGCCGCCGCGGTACATTTTCGTCTGACGGAGGGCCGAGTCCACGCCCGCCGAGGTCGCGCGGTCGAGTTCGGTGCCGGCGTCGGGGCCGTCTTCGTAGAAGGAGACCGAGGTGTTGCGCACGTCCAGGCCGTTGGCCTTGTAGTTCTGGACGAAGTCTGTTTTTTCTTCATTCGAGAGGCCCTGGAAATAAGTCCAAGTCTGAAGCTTGAGGAGCGAGACGTCGTCGGAGCCGGCGACGCCGTCACGGAAAGCCTTTGTCTGTTTGAGCGCAGCGTCCACGCCGGCGGAAGCCGCGCGGTCGAGCGCGGTGCCGGCGTCGGGGCCGTCTTCGTAATAAGAAATCGTCGTGTTACGGACATCCGTGCCGTTGGCCTTGAAGTTTTGGACGAAGTCGGTCTTTTCCTCGTTCACGACGCCCTGGAAATAGGTCACGGACTGAATCTTCAAGGAAGAGACGTCGTCGGAGCCCGCGATCCCTCCGCGGAATACTTTAGTCTGTCGGAGAGCCGAATCCACCCCCGCGGATTCCGCGCGGTCGAGTTCGGTGCCGGCGTCGGGGCCGTCTTCGTAATAAGAAACGGAGGTGTTCCGAACGTCGATGCCGTTGGCTTTGTAGTTCTGGGTGAAGTCGGCTTTTTCCTCGTTGGCCAAGCCCTTCATGTACGTCCACGTCTGAAGCTTGAGAGCCGAGATGTCGTCGGAGCCGGCGGTGCCGCCGCGGAAGAGCTTCGTTTCGCGGAGAGCCGCGTCCGAGTTCGCGGTGGCCGCGCGCTCGAGTTCGGTGCCGGCGTCGGGGCCGTCTTCGTAGAGCGAAATCTGCGTGTTGCGAACTTCGGTACCGTCGGCCTTGTAGTTCTGGGAGAAGTCGGCCTTCTCCTCGTTCGAAAGACCCTGGAAGTAAGTCCAGGTCTGGAGTTTCAGCGCCGTCACGTCGTCCGAGCCGGCGACGCCGCCGCGGAAAAGCTTGGTCTGGCGGAGCGCAGAGTCCGCGGACGCGGTCGCCGCGCGGTCGAGCGCGGTGCCGGCGTCGGGGCCGTCTTCGTAGAGCGAGAGCGTGGTGTTGCGGACCTCGGTGCCGTTGGCTTTGTAATTCTGGACGAAATCACTCTTCTCCTCGTTCACGACGCCCTGCATGTACGTGACGGTCTGAAGTTTGAGATCGGCGGTGTCGGAGGAGCCAGAAACGCCGCCGCGGAAGAGCCTTGTTTCGCGGAGCGCGGAGTCGACGCCCGCCGAGGCGGCGCGATCGAGCGCGGTGCCGGCGTCGGGGCCGTCTTCGTAGAGCGAGATCTGCGTGTTGCGGACTTCGGTCCCGTTCGCCTTGTAGTTTTGAGTGAAGTCGACTTTTTCCTCGTTGGAGGAGCCTTCGAAGTAGGTCCACGTCTGGAGTTTGAGGCTCGAGACGTCGTCGGAACCGGGCGTGCCGTTCCGGAAGAGCTTCGTCTGACGGAGCGCCGCGTCCACACCCGCGGCCATCGCTCGATCGAGCTCGGTGCCGGCGTCGGGGCCGTCTTCGTAGAAGGAAACCTGCGTGTTCCGGACGTCGGTGCCGTTGGCTTTGTAATTCTGAGTGAAATCGCTCTTTTCTTCGGTCGAAAGACCCTGGAAGTAGGTCCAAGTCTGGAGTTTGAGCCCCGTCACGTCGTCCGAGCCGGCGACACCGCCGCGGAAGAGTTTCGTTTCGCGCAGCGCAGAATCCTGACCCGCCGAGGCGGCCCGGTCGAGCGCGGTGCCCGCGTCGAGGCCGTCTTCGTAGTACGAGACCGTCGTGTTGCGCACCTCCACACCGTTGGACTTGTAGTTCTGAGTGAAGTCGGTCTTTTCCTCGTTGGAGAGGCCCTGGAAATAAGTGAGTGTCTGGAGCTTCAAGTCGGCGACGTCGTCCGAGCCTGCTTCGCCGCCGCGGAAGAGCCTCGTCGCGCGAAGCGCAGAATCCACGCCGGCGGCCGAAGCGCGATCGAGATCCGTCCCCGCGTCGGGACCGTCTTCGTAATAGGAAATCGTCGTGTTCCGGACCTCGGTGCCGTTGGCCTTGTAGTTCTGCGAAAAATCGGCCTTCTCTTCGTTGACGAGGCCCTCGAAATAGCTCCACGTCTGAAGCTTCAGGTCGGTGAGGTCATCGGAGCCCGCTACACCGCCGCGGAAAAGCTTGGTCTGTTTGAGCGCCGCGTCCGAGCTCGCCGTCGCAGCGCGGTCGAGCGCGGTGCCGGCGTCGGGGCCGTCTTCGTAGAGAGAGATCTGCGTGGTGCGGACGTCCGTTCCGTTCGACTTATAGTTCTGAGTGAAGTCGGTCTTTTCCTCGCTGACAGAACCGTCCAAGTAGGTTGCCGTCTGCAGCTTGAGCGCCGAGACGTCGGACGTACCGGTGAGGCCGCCGCGGTACAGCTTCGTCTGGCGGAGTGCCGAATCCACGCCGGCCGACGCCGCGCGGTCGAGCGCGGTTCCCGCGTCGGGGCCGTCTTCGTAGAAGGAGATCGTCGTGTTGCGGACTTCGAAGCCGTTGGCCTTGTAGTTCTGGGAGAAGTCCGTCTTTTCCTCGCCGACCAGGCCCTGGAAGTACGTCCAGACCTGAAGTTTGAGCGCTGTGAAATCGTCCGAACCAGGAACACCGCCGCGGTAAAGCATCGTGCGGCGAAGCGCGGCGTCCGTGCCCGCGTCGACCGCGCGGTCGAGTTCGGTGCCGATGTCCGGGCCGTCCTCATAGTAGGAAATCTGGGTGTTGCGGACGTCGAGGCCGTTGGCCTTGTAATTCTGCACCATGTCGGTCTTCTCTTCCGAAACGACGCCGCGGAAATAGGTCCAGGTCTGGAGCTTGAGCCCGGTGATGTCGTCCGAAGCCGCCGTCCCGCCGCGGAAGAGCTTTGTCTCGCGCAGTGCCGCGTCGACACCCGCCGAGGCGGCGCGGTCGAGCTCGGCACCGGCGTCGGGGCCGTCTTCGTAATAGGAGAGCGTAGTATTGCGGACGTCGATGCCGTTGGCCTTGTAGTTTTGGGAGAAGTCCGTCTTTTCTTCTCCGGAAAGACCCAGGAAATACGTCGCGCTCTGGAGCTTGAGACCCGTGACGTCGTCGGAGCCGGGCGTGCCGCCGCGGTAGAGTTTGTTGAGACGCAGAGCCGCGTCGGCGCCAGCCGCGGCGGCGCGGTCGAGTTCGGTGCCGGCGTCGGGGCCGTCTTCGTAGAAAGAAATCTGCGTGGTGCGGACCGTACCGTCGTTCTTGAAGTTTTGGGTGACGTCCGCTTTTTCTTCGCCGATGAGGCCAAGGAAGAACGTGCGGCTTTGGATCTTGAGATCGGAGACGACGTCCGAGCCCGCGACGCCGCCGCGGAATAGCTTCGTCTCGCGGAGGGCTGCGTCGGAACCGGCTGCGGCCGCACGGTCGAGTTCGGTGCCGGCGTCGGGGCCGTCTTCGTAAAAGGAGAGCGTCGTGTTGCGGACGTTCACGCCGTCGGCGCGGTAGTTCTGGGAAAAGTCCGTTTTCTCTTCGCCGACGAGGCCCTGGAAATACGTGGCGGTCTGAAGCTTGAGGGCAGAGACGACGTCCGAGCCCGCGACGCCGCCGCGGAAGAGACGCGTCAAACGGAGCGCGGAATCCACGCCCGCCGTGGCCGCACGGTCGAGTTCGGTGCCGGCGTCGGGGCCGTCTTCGTAGTAAGAAACGGTCGTGTTCTTAACCTCGATGCCGTTGGCCTTGTAGCTCTGCGAGAAATCCGTCTTCTCTTCACTCGCGAGGCCCTGGAAGTAAGTCCAGGCCTGGAGCTTGAGGTCGGTGAGGTCATCCGAGCCCGGCGTGCCGCCGCGGAAGAGCTTCGTCTGGCGAAGCGCAGAATCCTGATTGGCCGCCGCGGCGCGATCGAGCTCGGTGCCGGCGTCGGGACCGTCTTCATAAAGCGATATCTGCGTCGTGCGGACGGTCGTGCCGTCCGCACGGTAGTTCTGGACGAAGTCGGTTTTTTCTTCGCCGACGAGACCTAGCGAATAGGTGACGGTCTGAAGCTTCAGCGCAGAGACGTCGTCGGAACCCACGCTGCCGCCGCGGAAAAGCCGCGCCACGCGGACAGCCGCTTCGGCATCGGCCGCGGCGGCGCGGTCGAGTTCGGTGCCGGCGTCGGGGCCGTCTTCGTAGTAAGTGAGCGCCGTCGATCGGACGTCGATGCCGTTGCCTTTGTAATTTTGCGAGAAGTCCGCCTTCTCTTCGCCGGACTGACCTTGAAAGTAGCTCCAGGTCTGGAGCTTGAGGTCCGTTGTGACGTCCGACGCCGCGGTGCCGCCGCGGAAAAGCTTCGTCTCGCGGAGCGCGGAATCGAATCCCGCCGCCGTCGCGCGATCGAGTTCGGTGCCGGCGTCGGGGCCGTCTTCGTAGAAGGAAACCGTGGTGTTCCGGATCGACGTCCCGTCTGCGCGGTAGCTCTGCGCGAAGTCGGTTTTTTCTTCGCCGGATAGGCCCTGGAAATAAGTCGCGTTCTGGAGAACGAGGTCGGAGACTACGTCTGAACCCGCGACGCCGCCGCGGAAGAGACGCGACACACGGAGACCCGCCTCGGCGAGTGCCGCGCCCGCGCGGTCGAGTTCGGTGCCGGCGTCGGGGCCGTCTTCATAATAGGAAAGCGTCGTCGTGCGGACCGTCACGCCGTCGGCGCGGTAGGCCTGCACGAAATCGTTCTTTTCTTCGCTCGAGGCGCCCTGGAGGAAATTGACGGTCTGAAGCTTGAGGCCGGCCACGTCGGCCGAATCGGCCGAGCCGCCGCGCCACACGCGGCTGACGCGCAGGGCCGAATCAACGCCCGCCGTGAGCGCGCGATCGAGTTCGGTGCCGGCGTCGGGGCCGTCCTCGTAGAAGGAAAGCGTGGTGTTGCGGACGGTGGTACCGTCGGCCTTATACCCTTGGGAGAAGTCGACTTTCTCTTCCCCGACCGCGCCCTGGTAGAAGGTTCGTGTCTGGAGCCTCAGCCCGGCGACGAGGTCCGAACCACCCGTGCCTTTCCGGAAGAGATCGGTGCGGACCATCGCGTCCCAAACGGCCGCGTTCGACGCCCGGAGTCCGGCGCCGTAGTAATAAACCTGCGTGCTGCGGACGTTCGAGCCGTCGGAACGGTAATTCTGGAGGAAATCGGTCTTTTCTTCGCCGACGGCGCCCTTGAAATACGTCCATACCTGAAGCTTCAGCGCGCCTACGGCGGACGACGCTTCGGTACCGCCGCGGAACTGTTTGTTCTCGCGGAGCGCCGACTCGGTCCCGGCGGCGGCCGCGCGGTCGAGTTCGGTGCCCGCGTCGGGGCCGTCCTCATAATAGGAAAGCGTGGTGGTGCGGACGGTCTTGCCGTCCGCGAGATAAGCCTGCACGAAGTCCAGTTTCTCCAGGCCCTTTTCGAGATGCACGTCGTAATACGAGGAAGATTTGCGCTTTTCCTTCGTCGTCTCGTTGACCTGGGAAATACTGGAGACGCGGTAGACGTCCTGGCGGACCATCGCCGCGATCGTCGCCGTGCCATCGGAAACGATCGTCGTGGCGCGCTTCCCGCCTTCGTAATAGGTGACGGTCGTCTCGGCCACCGACCCGTTCTTGCGGATCCTCTGGGTGTAATCCACGATCGCGTCCGAGCCGACGTACTTCGTGAAACTGCGCTGCGTGCCGGTGCCCTTGGTTTTTTGATCGGCCAGCGTCATACCTTTGACGTAGAAGGATTTCTGCGCGTCCATGGCGTCGTCGTCGTCGCCCTCGACCACGTCGTCGGCACGCGTGTAGATATTTTCGGTACGGGTTTGAATTTCGGTGCCTTGCGAGTTGTACGTGAGGGTGAAGTCTTCCATTTCCTTCGACTGGGCTCCCTTGTAGAAGATGAGAGCCTGCACGTGATTATCGGCTTTCTTTCCCTTGAACTGCTTCACGTAGTTGAGCGCCTTCGAACCGCCGGGGCGGTCGTAGAAATATTCCATCTCCGACTTCACGGTGGACGTCGCCTCGTTGACCCCGTCGCCCTTGAAGTTGAGGATGCTCGAGACCTGCTGGCGGCCAAATCCGCCCTTGTAGACAGTCTTCCTTTTGTATTTCGCGGCCGCGTCGAATTCGCGCGTCACGTCAATGGCCTGCCAATCGGCGCTTGTCTGGTCCTGCGATTTGAAATCGTAGTACGTGATGGTCTTCCGGGTTCCGTCTCGCTTGAAGTTTTCGACGTGGCGGATGCGGGTCTGCTTCGTGCCGTCGGTCTTCGCGTCGTAAATCGTCTCGGTCGTCTTGACCCAGTTGGTGGTGCCCGAGCTCTTGTCGTTCACGAACGTCGAGACTTTCGAAAGCGGGCCGTTGGCTCCGGCGTACGTGTATTCCATTTTCCGGCCGAGGTGTAGGACCGTCGTGAGACGATTGTCCGCGTCGTGCGTATATCGGAAGTCGATCGCGAGCGAGAGGTCGAGCTGATTAGCCGACGTCGCACCCGTCTCCCAGAACGCCTGCGTCGCGGAAAGCTGCTGGGCCTGAAGCGACGCACCGGTCGAAAGCTGGTCGGAGACGAGGAACACAGAATCGAGCGTCGAGGAATTGCCATCGCCGCCCATCGCCGCGCGCACGCTGTACGCGAATACGTACGCGAAATCGATCTTGCCGTCCCCGTTGCCGTCGTAGGATCCGTCCTGGTTCTTGAGCTCGATGCGAAGGACGCGCGAATTCACGTTGCCCGACTCTTCGTAGATCACACGGCCGAGCGTCGGATCGTTCTGGATCATCCGCGCGACTTCCTTCGGGTCGGTCGGCGGCACGCCGAGATCGAAGAACGAGACGTCGTTCGGCCCGCGGAGCTGGCCCTGACGCGAGCTCTTCTTGTCTTCGCCATAATAATCCAGTTTCGAGAGCTCGTCGTCCTCGGGGTCGCCCTGCAGAACGTAGTCGACGTACTTCTTCGCGCCGCGGCCCGCGTAAACGAATTTTTGGTAACTGACGACGACGCGGTCGAGGTTGTTCTCCTCGGTTTCGGTCATGAACTCGTAACCCTTGCCGCCGCGGAAACGAGTGGTCGTGGTGAGGAGGCCCATGCCGCGCTTCCGGCGGTCTTCGGGCGCTTCTTCGTCGATGAGATAACGGTTCGACGTGCGGAGCTGCTTCCTCCAGCGACTGTATTCATTGTCCGTGCGCACCTGTGCTTCACCGTCGATGAAATCGCTGAAGCTCATCGCGATGAATTCCTTGCCCTTGATCTTGCCCTCGTAGTCGTCTTCCTGGACGAGTTCGCCGACGCCTTTCGTGAGCCGGTCGGCCACGGCGACGTCGCGGACATCGTAGGTAAGCGTGCGGTCGATCACCTTGCCCGCGTACTCGAACTCGACCTTGCGGCCGAAGATGCGGGTCTTGAGGTCGCGGTCGAAATAGAAATCGGAAAGGGAATAAAGCGTCTTCTCTTCGCCCTTCTTGCCGTCGTACTTGGTGAGTCCCGCCAGGCGGTTGTTCTTGAGGATGTCGAACATCTCGTCGTACGAAAGCTTGTTCAAGTAGGTCTCCTTGAGGTCCTCGAACACGTCGGCGATCGAAAGGCCGGCCTTGAGCTTCCCGTTGTTCGAAAGGATAGTGAGAAGACGCTTCAGCTTCACCGCGTCGAGCGCCTTCTCGGCCGTGAGCTGCGCGAGCGCTTCGGCGGTCGTCGCGTCCATCAAGCCCTTCTCCTTCAGGAAGTCGAGGAGCTTCGTGGAATCCATCCCCTTCAGGAGTTTTTCGATCTTCATCGCGCTCTTGGTGTCGGAGGCGCTGTTCTTAAGGAGACTGTCATTTTGGCCGCGGCCTTCGATGTCCAGCAGAAGGTCGTCGTTCGAACGGTTGTCGACATCGATCCCGCGAGCCAGGAGCGCAGCGCGGATCGAGGCGGCGGTCTGACCGTCCGCGAGCATTTCGTTTTCCTCGAGGAACTTGAAGAAGTCGTCGGCCTCGAGCTTGTCGAATACGTCTTGGAAGCTGATCTGGTTCAGCATGTCCTTGCCGTTAAATTCGACGAGGCCGAGAGAGTAGAGCGCGTCAAAAATTTCTTCGGCGGTGAGCTCCGCGAGAGCCTTGCCGTTCTGGGTCAGCTCGTCGAGGATGTCGTCGATTTCCTGGTCTGCCTTGAGAAGTCCCTTCTTCTTGAGAAGCTCGAGGAGGCCCCGCGCCTTGAAGTCCTTGTTCAGCTTCTCGGAGACCAGGAGATCGCGGAACGTATCGTCGTCGAAGTCGAACGTGTACTTGTTGTCCTTAAGGTAAGTGGAGATGTCCTCGATCTCGAGTTCAATCGTCTCGTCGAGGGAGCCGTCCGCCTTATAGGAGAAGAGGGTGAGCGACGCGGGCTCGTCGTTCTTGCCGTAATTCGAAAGCTTGATCGTCTGGCGTTCTTCGCCTTTCTTGCCGGTGAAGCGCGAGAGCGAGATCAGGTCGCTGTCAGAAAGCGAGGACAGGAGCGGGCGGTCCTTCTTCATGAAGCTTTTGCCGAAGCCTTCAATGCTGTAGACGCGCTGCTCGATCATCGGGTCGTTCTCGCCGTTGCCGCCGTAGAAGAACAGCGTCACGTCCGTGGGCTCGTCGTCCTCGAAGCCTCCGACCACGTGAGAGACGCGGCCCTTCTCGTCAAAGTAGGTGACGCTGACGAAATGATCCGCGAAGCGTTCCTTGAAATTGGGGATCTTCTTGAAGCCGACCTTCTTCTTCTTGCCGTCGCCGGCGTCCTGTTCCACGTAATTGCCGTAGAACTCGCCCATCTCCTCGGGGTCGAAGTGGGCGGTCCATATCGCGACGGTACGGTCGCCGACGTTCTCGAAGAAACGTACGGTCGTCTCGTCGTCGTTGGGATTGTCCGGGTCTTCGGCATCGTCGAGCTCCCACTCTGGAAGACCGTCGCCGCCGCCGCCGCGCCGGTTGTCCTCGTCCTGCCATTTGGGACGCGGCGTACGCAGCTGCTCGTCGAACGCCGCCTTCATCTGGTCCGCGAAGAAATCCTGATCTTCGCCGCGGCTGCGCTGGTCCATGAGATCCATGTGACGGCGCTGCTGCTCCGCGAGACGGCTCGGAAGAAGACGGTTCTCGTCGCGCTTGTTACGATCGCGGTCGCGCGGCGCGGCCTGTGCGACGTCTTGCGCGAGGAACGCGACGATGAGCAGCGACGCGATCGCTTTTAAACGGAAGCGATAGCGGCTCCGAAACGCGTCGGATACGCGCGCGTCGTCGGGTGTCTGAGATTCGTTGGGTTGCGACGAGTTATCGTCCATTACATCCCGTGTTAATTGGTTGCTGTAAAAAACTATATAAACTTTTTTTATTAAGAACGAGCAAATAAGGCACGATGAAAAAATTTTGGTTTTTCATTCGTGCGTCATCAGTTATGCAAGACTTTTAATTTCACTTTATATATCTTATAAAATGCCGTTAAGTTCACTTCACCCTCAAATTATGGCATATAAAGCTAGCGAATACCAAATTTATTGCCGAAATAACCACTTCTACATATTTATTTATTAACGATTGTGAGGACACAATATCCTTAATCTAAAACTTATCGCGCTTATGATACCACGCTATATCTTACAATATTCTTACTTGAAATCAATAATAATTTTATATAATTAGCTATTCTATACTTTAGTTAACTATTGCGATATCGGCGGGAGGGTCCGCTTTGCGGTTGGCCTTGGCGGGGTGTCGTCTGAACAGTCCAAGGAAGTCTTGGAAGAGGATAAAAAAGGCGGGAGTGACCATAAGTGTAAGAACAGTAGAGCTTAACGTACCTCCGATGACGGTCATTGCTAGAGGAGACCAGAGGTTTGCGCCCTCGGATTGATCGATGGCCATGGGAAAGAGACCCAAAACGCTGCCGCTCATCGTCATAAGAATCGGACGCATGCGGTCCTGCGTGGCTAGGACGGCCGCTTTGACCATCGAGAGGCCTTCCGCTATATAGTAGTTGATCCGGTCGACGAGCATGATGGTGTTGTTGACGACGATGCCGCCGAGCATCATCATTCCGAGCATGGCACCCACGCCGAGGGTCTTGGGGCCCATGTAAAGTGCCGCTACCGCGCCGCACAGCGCCAGAGGCACGGCGATCATGATGAGCACGGGCTGATAGAACGACTCGAACAGCGACGCCAGGACCAGATACACAAGGACCAACACGAAAGCGATCATCATCTTGAGCTGTTTCGACGTGCGCACCATCGTCGGATAATCGCCGCCGATCCGGTAGAAGTAATCCTCCGGGAACGGAACGGTCTTCATTCCCGTACGAATTTCCTCGACGACCTGCGAGAGCGGCACTTTGCCGATGTTCGCGCTCACCTGAATCATGCGGTTTCGGTCCTTTCGCCAGATCTCGCTCGGACCCAGGCCGAACTTGAAGTCCGCGAGCTGGTCGAGAACGAGCGGGTCTCCGTCCTTGTTCGTGATAATCAGATTGTGTAGATCCTTGAATGTTTTCCTGTATTTCTCGTCGAGGCGCGAGATCGTCTCAATCTCTGTGCCTTCCGTATGAAACACGGTCGCACGGAGCCCACGCATCTGCCCGTGGATCTGGTTGGCCGTGTCGTGCACCGAGAGACCGTGCACGCCGGCTCGCTTTTTGTTCACGATGACCTGCATTTCGGGCCGGCCCTCGCGCATGCGGATCTTCGTGTCGGTGAGGCCTTTGATTTGTCCGAGACGGTTCGCGATCGCGATGGCGAGCTCTCTCAGCTTCTCGTAGCTGTGACCGAACACCTCGAGCGTGACTTCTTTCGTGCCGACCTGCTCGTCCTGCTGGAAATAGACGAAGGCCGGAGAAAGTTTGTCGGTCTGCGGACGAAGCGTCTCGATGATCTCGTCGACTGTCCGCTTGCGGTTGCTCGCTTTCGTCACTTCGACGTAGACCTTCGACGACCATCCTTCGATGCGCGAACTCACGTTCACGACTTCCGGAATTTCCGCCACGATCTTCTCGACTTTCTTAACCACCTTGTCCGACGCTTCAAGCTTCACACCCGTAGGCATCTCGACGTACGCGGTGAACTTGTTCTGTTCCGTGCTACCCAAGTATTCGCTGCCAAGTTTCGAAGCAAAATGCACGGAGCCCAGGAAGGTCGCGAGCGCGATGAGCGCCACGCGTTTGCGGTAGCGAATGGACTTAAAAAGAAATTTCCGTTGGATCACCTTGAACTTGGCGAGTCCGCCCTTCTTGTCCGCCTTCCCGCTCATCTGCTCATCCACTACCGACTGGACTGAAAACATCTTCCGCGCGCACATCATGGGCACGATCGTGACGGCGCAGACCATCGAGATCATGAGCGTGACGACGATCGTCGCGGCCATACCTGAGTACAGCTTTTGAAGCTCCGCGCCCATGAAAACGAGCGGAAGGAACACGATGACGTTTGTTGCGGTCGATGCGACGAGGGTGAGGAACATCGCGCTCGCGCCGGCGCCGGAGGCCTCGAATACGTCCTTGCCCTCTTCCGTCATCTTTAAGATGTTCTCGAAGACGACGATCGCGTTGTCGACGAGCATGCCCACGCCGAGTGCGAGGCCGAAGAGCGTCATGACGTTCACTGTGAGGCCCCAGCTACGCATGAAGATGAAGGCGCCGATGCACGAGATCGGAATTGGCGCGGTGACGATCAGGATCGGTCGGTATTTTTTTCGGATGACGAGAGTCCCGACGAGCGTTACGAAGACCAGGTTGAGAACGAGCTCGTGGTGGAACGGGAAAATGAATTTCGAGAAAAGCGTCAGGAAGATCAGGGCGCCGACCATCGCGAACCGTTTCAGATCGAGCCGGTACAAGAACGGAAGGAACGTGAGGATGATGAGGATGATTCCCTCGAGGAGCGACCCGGTCAGGTTGTCGATCGCCTTCTTGATGAACTCCGACTGGTTGGAGGTGATGACGAGGTGGATGTCCTTGGGCAGCTTGTTCTTCAGACTGTCGATTTCCTTCACGAGATCCTGCGCGACGGTGATCGTGTTCTTCGAACTCTCCTTCTGCACGTAGAGCGTGACGACCGGCTTGACGTTGAGCCGCGCGTATTCCTTGGCCTCCATGAACGAATCTTTCACCGTGGCGACGTCCTTCACGCGGATGATCGTGCCCAGCGGCGTCACGCGGAGCGCCATCTCGTTGATTTGGGCGACGGTCTCGAATTCGCCCATCATGCGCACGAGGAAACGGTCCGTTTTGCGCTCGATCTCTCCGGAAAGAAGATTCAAATTGTTCGCGCCGAGCGTCGAGGTCAGCTCGTCGATGGGGATGCCGAACGACGCGAGCTTCACTTGGTCCACGTCGACGATGATTTTCCTCTCGCGGCCGCCGGCCACCTCGACGTTCGCGACCCCGCCGATGCGCTTAAGCGATTCCTTCATCGTGCCGTCGACGATCTTTCGGATATCTTCCGTCGAACGCACCTCGCTCGTCGCCGAGACGATGATGACCGGCACGTCGCCCTGTTGGAATTGGGCGATGACCGGCTTTTCGATTTCTTTCGGGAGCTGATTCTTGACCTTCGCGAATTTTTCGCGGACCTCGAGCGCGGCGAACTCCATGTCGGTCCCGGACTGGAATGAGAGGACGACGGTCGATTCGCCTTCCTTCGAGATGGAAAGAAGCTGTTGCAGGTTCGAAACCGTCGCGACGCCCTCCTCGACGATCTTAGTGACCTGCGTCTCGACCTCGGTGGGTGGAATGCCGCCGCGGACCTGGATGATGATGGAGATTTCGCCAAAGGAGGTGTTCGCGTAGAGCTCGACGGGAAGCTTCGTGAGGGACACGACGCCGAAAAGGAGGACGATGAGCGTCACCATGAAGACGGTGACAGGCCTGCGGATTGAGATTTCCGATAGATTCATGGCGTCACATCGACGGCGGCTCCGGAACCCGCGTCGAGCGCGGCGGGCGCAACCTTGCGGCGTCGTTTGAACTTCGCTCCGATTTCTTCGGTGCCGATATAGAGCGAGGGCACGACGATGAGGGAGAGGAACGTGGCGATCAGGATGCCACCGATGAGAGCGCGCGCCATCGGCGCCTGGAGCGCGCTTCCTTCTCCGAGGCCGAGAGCCAACGGCAAACTGCCGATGGCCGACGAAAAGGCCGTCATGAAAATGGGCCGCAAGCGGGTCTTGCCCGCCAGGAACGCGGCGTCCGCGAGCGACATGCCGTCTTTTCGCTGGCCGTTGATGTAATCGATGAGAATGATGCCATTATTGACGACGACACCCGCCAATAGGATCACCCCCAGGATGACGACAACCGATAGCGGCGTCTTCGACACCCACAGCGCGATGACCACGCCGATCAGCGACAGCGGCACGCAGAACATGATGAGGAACGGCTGCCAGAGCGACTCGAACTGCGCGGCCATGATCATGTAGACGAGGACAACCGAAAGCATGAACGCGAACGTGAGCGAATCGAACGATTCTTTGATCTCCTCGCTCTGGCCGGCGATCTTCACGCTGTAGCGGTTCGGCACTTCGATCGCGTCGAGTCCCGTCTGGACCTCGTCGACGACTTCCTTCAAGCTCCGGCCGAAGATCTTGGCGAACACCTGCACGGTGCGCTCCTGGGAAACGCGCTTGATCTCGCTCGGGCCCTTGCCGGTCTGGAATTTGACGAAGTCGGCGAGCGGCACCTCTAGATCCATCGGCGAATGGATCGTGATGCTTTCGAGCTTGCGCAGACGGTCGCGGTCGCGGGCTTGCAGCTGGACGCGGATATCGATCTCACGGCCCTCCTCCTTGAACTTGCTCGTCGTCGAGCCCTTCATCGCGATGTTCGCGGCCTGGGCGATCGACGTGACGTTCAGTTTGTAGTAGCTCGCACGGTCCTTGTTGATGATGATCTTGGTCTCGGGGAACGGTTCGGCGATGGAATTCGTGACGCCGTAGACGCCCTTGATATTCTCGAGTTTCTCCTGGGTCTGAACGGCGAGAGAACGCAGTTCGTCGAGTTTCGGCCCCTTGATATCGATGATGACGGGGGCGTCGTTCTCCCCTCCGGTCGAAAACGCGCTGTCGTAGAGAATGTAGGAGATGCGGGCGGGAAGAATGGATTGGCGGCCTGCGCCGAGCTCGAAGTTCTCGCGGACGTCCTGCACGACTTCGTCGGTGACGCGCTTCCTGTCTTCCTTCAGCGTAACGACGATCTGCGCCTGGTGCGCGCCGAGCCGCTCGACGACTTCCTTCGAACCCGAGCCCTTGCTTGAGCCGACGACGACCGCGCAGTTTTTCACCTCGCCGATCGCCATCAGGAACTTCTCGACCTTAAGCGCGGTCTCATTCGTCATCTCGACGCGCATGCCCACGGGCAGGTCGATCTTCACCATGAACTGGCCTTGATCGACCTTCGGAAGAAGGAGCTTGTCGAACTTGCCCAAAACGTACACGCTGGCGAAGAAAAGGCAGAAGATGAGGGCGAGATACGTCCATTTCCGCCGGACGAACGCCGGAAAGAGCTTCGCGTAAGCGACCTCGATCATGTGGATCGGCCTGCCGCAGATCTCGAGCACGCGGTCGAAAAGCACGGTCGTCATCTTCCACGGACTCATTCCGCGCGAGAGCTTTTGGGACTCGCCGCCCTCGTGGATGTCGCGCTGGGTCAGCGAGGATTTTCCACCCACCTTCGCGATGAGCATCGGAAGCAGGGTGAAGGCGATGATGGCCGAGATGACCTGCGTGACGACGACGACCCAGGCGAGCTGCTTGAAAATCTGGCCTGCGATGCCGGTGACGAAGATGATCGGCAGGAAAACCGAGACGGTGGTGAGCGTCGACGCCAACATCGGCGCCATGACCTCCTCCGACCCCACGATCGCCGCGCGGGCGATGCCGTCCTCCGGTTTCAAACGGAAACTCCTGTATACGTTCTCGATGACACAGACGGCGTTGTCCAAAAGCATACCGACGCCGAGCGCGATTCCTCCGAGCGAAATGACGTTGAGTGAGATACCCATGAAATACATGAGCGTGTACGTCGCGAGCACGGTGACCGGGGTGATCGTGACGACGAGCCCCGAACTTTTGACGTCGCGCAGGAAAATGACGAGCACGAGGAACGCGAGCATGCCGCCCTGGACGGCCGAGTCCGTGACGCCGTTCAGCGCTTCGGAAATGAATTTGGACTGGTCGTAAATGATGTCGACGTGGATGTCCTTCGGAAGCTGCTCCTGGAGCTCGGCAAGTTTCTTTTTGATGTCGCCGGCCACCTTGATGGCGTTCGCCGACGCCTGCTTCTGGATCGCGATCGTCACGTTCTCGCGGCCGTTGAAGCGCGAGTAGCTCGTGCGGTCCTTAACCGTGCGGCGGACATCCGCGACGTCCTTCAAAAGAACGAGCCGGTTCGTCGGGTCCTCTTCTTCGGGCGAGCGTCGTGGGTCTTTCTTCTGGAGCTTGTCGTCGCGGCGAACGGGGATCTGCCCCACCTCGTCCACGTGTTTGAATTCGCCGAGTGTACGCACGAGGTATTCGTAGAAGCTTTCTTTGATCGTACCACCCGGATAGTTCAGATTCGCCTGGCCGACGGCATCGGAAACTTCGTTAATCGAAACGCCGGCGGCCTGGAGCTTCGATTGATCGACGTCCACGAGAATCTGCTCTTCGAGGCCGCCCGAGATACCCGCGGAGGCGACGCCCTGGATCTTTTCGATCTCGTCCTTGAACCATTTCTTCGAGAGTTCCTTAAGCTGCACCGGCGTGCGTTCGGCGCTCGAAATGGAGATGGACATGACCGGCAGCTCGAACGGATTGAACTTAATGACGACCGGCTCGGAGGCGTCGCGCGGAAGGCGTTCCTTAATGAGATCGATCTTCTCGCGGACGGCCAAGCTCGCGAAGTCCATGCTCTGGTTCCAGCCAAATTCGACGACAACGAGCGACACGCCTTCGCGCGACGTCGAAGAGACTTTGCGCAGGCCCGAGATGCCGCCGACGGCCTCTTCGATGGGCTTGGTGATCAGCGTTTCGATTTCTTCCGGCGCGGCGTTTTCGTAAGGGGTGACGACCGACAGCTGGGGGTAGCTGATCGGCGGAAAGAGCTCTTGGGAAAGGCGGCTTAAGGAAATGATGCCGAAAAGGAAAACCGCCGTGTACGCCATGAGCGTCGTGACGGGCCGTTTGATCGACGTTTCCGGTAAACTCACGCGGAGCCCTTCTTGACTAGTTTAAACGTTTTAATAAAGTTTTATATTTTATTAGACACAATATGACATATCCATATTGTACATGACAAAAATGACATTAAAAGGGGTTTGGGCGAAAAAAAGGAAGGTTGTTAAGCGTTAAAAAATGCCTTCTTGCGTTTCCGTAATCTCAACCTTGGCCTTGTCTTGCAAATCCTGTTCGGTATCCATGACGATCAGGTCTCCTTCGTCTAGACCCTCCTTAAGTTCGACGGCGTCCGGGGTCGCGTAGGCAATCTCGATCGGACGGATTTCGATGGTGCCGAACTGGGCTTTGGGCTCCTCGGGAGACTCGCCGCCGGGAGGCCCGCCAGCAGGACCGTGCGCATCGGGAGAATGGCCATGCTCGTCGTTCGCGGGCGCCTCGGGAGACCCTGGAGCGGTGGGACCGGCTGCCTTCGGAGCTTCCGGCTTCTTTTTGCCGAAGCTGAAAAGAGCCTTGAGCCCTCCCTTCTTAGTCTTCTTGGCGTTAGGGTCCTCGGCCGGCTTCTCTACCGCGGCGGGCGCCTCTTCGGGGTGCACGAGAAAGACGTTGTAGACGTCATCCTTCTTCTTGAAGGCGGAGGACGGGATCACGAGCGCCTGCTCTTTTTCGTACACGAGCACGTTCACGCGGCCGAACATGCCCGGTTTGATCTTTTCATCCGCGTTCGTCAGCTTGGCCTTGATTTTGACGGTGCGCGAACGGCCTTCGACGAGCGGCGAGATCGACTCGAGCTGTCCTTTAAAGATTTGGTCGGCGAAGGATTCGACGGTGACCTCGACGTTTTGGCCTTCTTTGACCTTCGCGACGTCCTTCTCGATGACGCCGAACTCGACGAACACGTCCTTCACGTCCACGAACGTGCCGATCTTGTCCTGAGGCGTCACGTAGGAACCTTTATCGACCTCGATGGAACCGATGTAGCCATCCGCGAGCGCGACGAGGTTCGTCTTGTCTAGTTCCGCTTTGGCGGACTGGTACTCGAGAGAGCTCTGTTTGGCTTTCGATTCGACGATGGATCCCAGCTCCAGAAGCTTCGCCTGCTTTTCCATCTCGATCTTCGCGTACTCGAGCTTGAGAAGCGGCTCGCGCTGGTCAAGCGACGCGATGATGTCACCCTGCGTGATGCGCTCGCCTTCCTTGAAATTGATGTACTCGATGTTGCCCGGAGTCGCGAACTTGAGATCGAGCTCGCGGAATCCCTTGATGGTGCCGAGTGAAGGCAGCGTGTCGCGAAAGCTGACCTTAGCGACTTTGTAAACCTTCACCGGCATCGGCGTCTCGACCGGCTTCTTTTCTTCCTCCACCTTCTTCTTTTTGCTCTGGAGGACGGGGAAGCCGCCGACCCAGCCGATGCGGTCTTTCGCGAAACCCGCCAGAAGAACGAGACCGAAGATTGCGATGAGCGCCGGGAAAAGCACTTTCCGAGTGAGGAGTTTCTTGCGCTTTTGCGGATCGGTGAAGCGCGAAAAAACGTTCTTCAATCCCTGGCCTTTCAGACGCGGCGGAACGGCCGCGGGCGCGGCCGGATCGATCGGCGCGGCGGGCTTTTTCCGGAAGAGTCCCTTCAGGTCGAATTTCGGGAACTTGAAATTGGGCAATTTAAGTTTGGCTTTGGAAATGACCGGGATCTCCCATGGCGACATTGAGCGAGGCCACTGACAAATGATAGTCGGCGACCGCCTGGATGAACGCGAACTTGTTGGACGCCTGCTCGATCAGGCCTTCGAAAAGCGACGCGACCGTCGTTTCTTGAAGGCTCACGAGGTAGCGGTACGCGGCGACCTGCTTGTCCTGGTAACGCATCTTCGAGACCGACGCGTCGATTTGGATCAGCGACTTTTGCAGATTATAGAACTCGTCTTTGACCTTCACGATGGTGTCGTTGCGCGCCTTGTCGACTTCGAAAACGGCCGTAAGATAACTGGCCTCCGCGTTCTGGGCGTCGGTGATGTCGGCGAAGCGGTCGAGAAGGTTGAACGCGACCTTGTGGCGCCAATCCTCGGAACCCGTGAGCGCGAGAATCGTTGGGCCGTAGCGGTGCTTGATGAATTCGTACTCCACGCTGTTGGCGCCCAGCGGCATGCTGCCGCCCACCCCGAAGAACCATTCCTTCTCGAGATCCAGATCGTGGTTGTCGGTCTCGATCGCCGTCGTGTCTTTGAAGACTTCGCCGAGGAAACCGTAGGAACCGCGCAGATCGATCTTGGGAAGCTTCTTGGCCTTGAATATCTTGATGCCGATCTCGGCGGCTTCGAGCGAGTGTTCTTTGATCTTCACGTCCGGGTTCCTCCGGAGCGCGATGTCGATGACGTCGTCGAGCTTCACGTCGACCTTCTTGAAATCGAGGCGCAGATCCACGGGGATCTCGTCCGTGGGGCTTAAGAATAAGGTCTGAAACAGAATGAGCCGTTGGGCCGTGAGATCGGTCTTCGCCGATTCGAGCTGGTAGAACACCTGGTAGTACTGCGAGTCAGCGTTCAGGAAGTCGATCTCGGAGATCAGTTTCCGCGAGCGCTCTTCACGGATGCGCTTGTGCACTTTTTGCACTTCGTTGAAAAGAGACGCCTGGTACTGGAAATTGTATTCCTGCTTCACGAGACCGTAAAACGCCGAGGCGATGGAAGCGAGATACTCGCCTTTGGCCTTGTTGTATTCCTCGACCGCGATTCTCAAGTTGGTTTCGGCCTGCCGGACGGTGAAGACGAGCTCGCCGCCGTAGAAAAGCGGCTGGGTCACGTTCACCTTGCGGTTCTTGCCCTTGTACAGGCGGCCACCTAGGTTCGTCGGGCTGCCCTGGGCCTTGCCGCCGTTGAACTCCATGACGCCCTGCACGGTCGGGAAGAGCGCGCGGCGGGCCTCGGTCACCTTCGAGCGCGCGACATCGACCTTCCGACGCATCGAACGGATCTGGACGTTGTTCGCCAGTCCGATGTCGAGGGCCTCAGAAATCGTGATCACCTTGTCCGAGATCGCGACGCGGTAGATCCTGTCGCCTTCTTCGAGCTTTTTGTGGCGATAAGCCTTCTGGACGACGCGGTCGGGCGGCGATTCGAAGCTTTTCTTGGCGCGGGTCAGCTCTTGGAAGGACTTGTCGTCGGCCATTTCAGTGACGAGGGCGTCACTGCCTTCGGGAAGCTCTTTTTTCTCGGCGATGCCGCGCGCGATCATGTCGTCCATGAGTCGTTGCGTTTCCCGGTCGAGATTCGTGGGCTGTTCCACCGACAGCGTCGGCTTTTCTTGGGCGAGCGCCGCCTTCGGCTCCGCCGCCGGCGCTTTTGCCGGTTCCGCGTAAGCAAAATTTTGATTAACGGCCATCGTAAAGGCCGTCAGCAAGAAAAAAGGCTGGGAGCGGACGGATTTTATCTTCATTTATGTATAATTTTAACTAATCCTAATAAAAATTGTTCACAAAGTCAACGAAAACAGCTTAAACGGACCGAAAACGGGCTTTAAGTCGGACGGGTTTGCTGGCGGAGAGCGTCGAGATACCGTTTGAAGTTCTTCTCGTAGCCTTGCTCGGTGGGTTCGTAGTAGCGTTTGCGGCTGGAAAGGTATTCCTGATCGACCACGTGGCCTTCGTAGTCGTGCGGGTATTTGTAGCCTTTACCGTGTCCCAGGCGGGCGGCGCCGGAATAGTGCGTGTCCTTCAAGTGTTCGGGAACCTCGAGCGTCTTTCCCGTCGCCACGTCCTCCCAAGCAGCTCCGATGGCCTTGTAAGCGGCGTTCGACTTGGGCGAGCACGCAAGATACGTGACGGCCTGGGCGAGCGGGATCTGGGCCTCGGGCATCCCGATGAAATCGGCGGCCTGCATCGCCGCCACGGCGACAACGATCGCCTGCGGGTCCGCGTTCCCGACATCCTCGGCCGCGAAAATCACCAGGCGCCTCGTGATGAACCGGACGTCCTCTCCCGCGTAGAGCATTTTCGCCAAGTAATAGATCGCCGCGTCCGGGTCCGATCCGCGCATGGATTTGATGAACGCCGAGGCCGTGTCGTAGTGCGCGTCTTCGTCGTGGTCGTAAACCACAGCTTTTTTTTGGATCGATTCCTCGGCGATCGGGCGCGTGACGCGCACCGTTCCGTTTTCGGGCTTCGTCGTGACGGCGGCGAGTTCGAGCGCGTTGAGCGCCCGGCGTGCGTCGCCGTCGGAGACTTTCGCGAGAAAGGCGAGCGCGTCGGCGTCGACCTCGAGTTTGATCTTCCCGAGACCTCGCTCGGAGTCGCCGATCGCGCGGTTCAACACCGACGTCAGTTCATCCTCGGAGAGAGGTTTCAGCTCGAAGACGAGCGAACGCGACAGAAGCGCCGGGACGATCGAGAAAAAAGGGTTGTGGGTCGTCGCGCCGATCAGGATCGGGTTCCCGCGCTCGACGTCGGGCATGAGGACGTCCTGCTGCGCCTTGTTGAAGCGGTGAATCTCGTCGATGAAGAGGATCGTTTTTTTGCCGGTGGCTAGGCGCCGCTTCGCGTCGACGATGGCTTTCCGGATCTCCGCCACGTTAGAGGTGACCGCATTCAGCGGCTCGAAATGGGCCTTGGTCTCGCGCGCGATGACGTTCGCGAGTGTGGTCTTTCCGGTGCCGGGAGGCCCGTAGAAGACCACGGAGGAAAGTCGGTCGGATTCGATTGCGCGGGTGAGGAGTTTGCCGGGGCCGAGGAGGTGGCGCTGGCCGGCGTATTCGGCGAGCGTGGCCGGCCAGCGCCGAACCGAAAGAGGCTCGTTCGCGGAGACGGTGCTTTTTTTAGGTTCTTGTTCGAAGAGGTCCATGCGTGCTTTCCGCGGGCGCGGAAAGAAAAAGGGTGTCCCCAAGATGCCGTGCTGCCGCGCCTATGCTGAATCCCTTGTATAAGGGCGGGAGCCTCCCGGCGCCTTTAGGCCATCCTCTCGAAAGAGGCGGCACACCAGCGGTCGGTTCGGCCCCCTATTTTTTTACGAGTTGGATTCGCGTGAACGACGCTCATGATCCGCGCGCATCCCAGGGACGTCGCTATTATATCATATTTTTTTAAGAGCGTTTTTGGAAGTCGGACTCGAGTGGTTCCAGGAGCGCTCCGAGATTTTCCTTGAGGTTCTTAAGGTCCGACGCGTTCTGCCGGAGCCGGGACTGAAGCTGTTCGTTTTCCGTCCTAAGCGATTCCAATGCTTGGGCTTCGGTCTGCACGCGCGAAAGCTCGGCCTCCGTCGAAGCGAGTTTGTCTCGAAGCTCCCGGACGGCGCGGTCGCGGTCGGCGCGCGCGGCGGCGGTTTCGTCGGAACGCTTGGCGAGCTGCGACTCGAGATTCTGGATGACCCCCGAGAGATACTCGCGCGTTTCTTTCAGTTCGGCTTCGACGAGGGGAAGTTTTTGGCTCCGCGCCTGGAGCGTCTGGTTCTCGGCTAGGAGATCGCGGATCTGGCGATTGAACGCGTCGCGCTCCTCTTCGCTGATGGTCTGCGTGGCCTTCACGTGCGTGATTTCGGTCTCGAGGCCGCGGGCGCGTTCTTCGGCTTTCTCGAGCGCCTGGGAAAGCTTCACGGATTGTCCGGCGCGGCTCTGAGCCTCGTCGCGGGCGGCCGCGAGGGCGGTATTGGCCTCCTGCGCCGCCTTCAGTTCCTGTTCGAGCGAATTGTAGGAAGCGCGAAGCGTCCCAACTTCGGCGCGGGCTTCCGCGAGCGCGGCGTCGCTTTCGGCGGCCTTCGCGACTTTCCCTTGCGCCTTCTCGAGCTGGAAGCGGAACGCCTGCGCTTGGCGCGAAAGATCGTCGCGTTCCTTTTGGGCGGCTTCCGCTTGGGCGCGGACCCCCTTGAGCTCTTCGGCGAGCGCGTCGGCGCGCTCGCGCTCGGCGGCGAGTTCCCCGGCTTCGGAGCGCAGGCGCGCGATCTCCTGGTCCGAAGCGCGTTTGTCGTCGGCGATCGCCGCCAGGCGCGCGTCCTTCTCGGAGGAAGCGGCTTCGAGTTCGGCGACGCGGCCGCGGAGCGTCTCCACGGAGCGGCGGGCTTGTTCGGCGGACCCCGCGGCGTTGCGGGCTTTGCCGAGTTCGGTTTCAAGCGCAGCGTTCCGGGCCTCGAAGGAGGCCGCACGCCGTGCGGTTTCCTCGGTGGCGCGCACGGATTCGGCCAGACGCGCCCCGGAGGCTTTGAGCTTGTCCTCGGCGGCGCGGAGGCGATCGTTCTCGGCTTCGAGCGCCGTCAGTCGTTCCTCGAGCGCCACGCGAGCGGCGGCGGAACCCTTCAGCTTCTCTTCGAGGGCGCGCCGGTCGGCACGGAGCACGGCGGTTTCTTTTTCGATCTGCGACGCACGGTCGGCTGCGGAGCGCGCTTTGGCGCTCTCGGCGCGCAGGTCCGCGAGTTCGCGGTCCGCGGCGGCCTTCGCGTCGGTGAGCGCGCGGAGCTTCTCGTCGCCGGCGGATCCGAGTTTCTTGTTCTCGGCGGTCAATTCCTCGATGCGCGAGGTGAAGAAGGTACGGGCTTCGGCGAATTCCCGTTCGACCGCGTCGAGTTTCTTCGCGCGGGCGGAAAGCTCCTTGTTCTCGGCCGTGAGGTCTGAAAGCCTGCCCTCGAACTTCGCGGGTTCCCGGCGGGCGGCCACGAGATCGGCGGTGAGACTCGTATTTTCCTTTTCGAGGGTCTCGACCCGCACTGCGAGTTCGGACGTCTCGGAATGCGAGGAGGCCGCAATCTTTTCGCGCGCGGTGCGGGCCTGAGCGAGTTCCCGCTCCACAGTCTCAAGTTTTTTTAAGCGCGAGGAAAGCTCCGCCTGAAGCGATTCGATCCGGGAGTTCTGCTCCGTCGATTTTGATTCCGTTCCGGTTTTCGCAGAGCGGAGGCGTTCGATCTCGGCCTGCTGCGCCGCGAGGCGTCCCTGGAGCGCGTGCGATTCGGAGGCGGCTTTCTCGACGCGTTTGAGTTCGTTCTCCGCCGCGCTGAGACGGCGCTGGAGCGAAGCCGCTTCGGCCGATGACGAAGAAACGGAGGAGCGCGCCTTCTTCGCCTCGTCCCCCACTTTCGCCAAGTCGGCGTTGAGAGAGTCGATTTGTTTCCCGAGCGTCCCTACGCGGGCTTCGGCGACGAATACGGCGCGTTCGTTTTCCGCAACTTTGGCCGTCAGATTTTTCTTTTCAATCTCGAGCGCTGCGATGCGTGCGCGGAGCTCTCCGCGGAGCTTGGGGTCCTCCGCCATCGGAACGACCATCGCCGCCGGACGGGACTGCAGGGAATTGTTCTCCGCCTTCAGTTTATCCAGCTGCTTTCGGACGGTCTCAAGCTCGGCGAGCGCCGCTTCCTTCTCGCGCAGGATCACGTTCTTGTCCGCGCGCGTCTCGATGAGCTCCTTTTCGGTCATGTCCGGCTTGCGCTCGGCCTTGAGCGAACGGATCTCGAGTTCGAGCGCCTGCACCTTGCGGGCCGCCTCGTCGCGTTCGCGCGCGAGCGCTGCTACCTTCGCGGAGTCTTCGGCGGGCGCGGCGCCCGGAACGGGAGCGGTGCCTTCCTGAAGCTCCTCGAGACGCTTGTACGCTTCGTCGCGCTCTTTGGTGAGCGTCCGCACGTGGTCCTTCCAGATCTCGATCATCTCGCGGCTGCGGTTGGCTTCCTGGACGAGTTTCTGGTACGCGGGATCGGCGTCCACGGCGACTCCCGAGGCGGCGGCGGCTCCGTGCGCTTCCTCGGCGAGGACGCCGGTGTTTCCGAGCAGGATCGCAAGGGTGAGGACGGAAGCCATACGCTTCATTAGCAATTCTCCTTCGAAGGTGCGGGATGGTTGCGGTACTTGAAGATCAGGAACGCGACGATGCTAAAAAAGAGAACGTTGACGACCCCGAACGCGCGGAACGCGAGATCCTCCGAACGCAGGCACTGCGGCGTCATGAGGACGATGCACGCCCACACGCCGCCGCACCACACGAGGCTGTATTCCTTCGAGCTCTTGCACTTCATGAGCTTGGCGATAAGCGGGATGTTGAAAAGGGGCAGCACCACGCTCGCGAGCGCCCCCACCACGCCGATGAAATCCAACTCGGGAGCGCCGCTCACGCGCGCATCTCCGCCCCGTGCGCGGTTTTGAGGCCGTCGATCACCGCGGTCTGAAGGCGGGTGATCTCGTCGTCGGTGAACGTCCCGTCGGGCTTCCGGTATTCCAGCGCGAACGCGAGACTGCGCTTGTCGTCGGGAACGCCCTTGCCGGTGTACTGATCGAAGAGCTGGATCTCGGCGAGTGTCGGGCCCGCGGCTTCGCGCATCGCGCGCTCGATCTCTCGCACCGGCACGTCTTTTTTGACGAGGAATGCGACGTCGCGTCGCGCCGCCGGAAATTTCGGGACCGGCTTCACGCGGGCGGGGACCGGGGCGGTCGCACGTTCGCCGACGCCGTCCAGGCGGAGCGCCGCGTAATGCACCGGATGCGGAACGTCCCAGCGCCGTAAAAGTTCGTCCGAGACGTCTCCGGCCACGCCGATCACGCGGCTCGAGAGAGAAAGAGCCGCGGCGGTAGAGAAGCGCGCGTCGTCGACAGCTTCCCATGCGGCGTCTCCGGCGCGCAGAAAAGCGAGAGCGTCCTCGAGCGCGGCTTTCGCGTCGAAGAAACTCGCGGGGCTCTTCCGATTCCAAGTCTCGTCGACCATTCCATGGAACGCGACCGAAAGCCAGGTCTCTTCAATGCCCGAGCGCAGACAACGGCCGATTTCAAAAAAGCCGAGCGACGTCGCCTTTCGGCGCACGTTGAAAAGAATAGCGTTTAGCATACCGGGCAAAAGGTCCGGACGGTAGTATTCGAGCTCGAGCGAGAGTGGATTCCTTATGCGGCATGCGCTCGACGGGTCGACGCCCGAATCGGACAAATTTTTCGAGGAGAGCAGGCTGTACGTGAGAATTTCGTTCAGGCCCCGGTGCGCGAGAAACCCTTTGAGCTCCAGGATCGCCGCCGCGTCGCGGTTTTCCGGCGATTCGACCGGATGGCGCGTGACCGGCAGACGGCCGGGAACTTTGTCGAAACCCTCGATACGGAGCACTTCTTCGATCAAGTCCGCTTCCTGCGCGACGTCGCGGCGCGCGGGATTCGTCTTCACCGTGAGCGTACCCGCCGTCTTCGGCTTCGCTTCGAACCCGAGATTGCGCAGAATGGCCGCTGCGCGCGCGAGCGGCACTTTGATACCCAGGAGCCGCTCGATGCGCGCGGCGCGTAGCTCAATCGAGCGGGGCTTGGGGGCCGTCCATTTAACTGCCTCAAGAAGGCCGGAAACGTCCTTGCCGCCGCTCCATTCGGCGATGAGCGCGGCGGCGCGGGCAGACGCGTCCCCCACCACCGAAGGATCCACGCCGCGCTCGAAGCGGTAGCTCGAATCGGTCTGCGTCTTGTACTTGCGCCGCGCGCGGCGCACGGCGATCGGGTCGAAATAGGCGGACTCAAGAAGCACGTTCGTGGTGGAATCCGTGACCTCGGTGTCCTTGCCGCCGATCACGCCGGCGATCGCGATGGCTCTTTCGGCATCGGCGATGACGATCGTTTCGCTGTCCAGCTCGTGGATGACGCCGTCGATCGCGGTGAATTTTTCGCCTTTCCGGGAACGGCGGACGTGAATACGCCCGCCCGAAAGCTTGTCGAAATCGAACGCGTGCATGGGCTGGCCGCACTCAAGCATCGCGTAGTTGGTCGCGTCGACCGCGTTCGAGATCGGACGCACGCCCGCCAGCTCGAGGCGACGGTGGACTTCCTCCGGCGAGACCGCGACGCGGACGCCGCGGATCAGCCGCGCGGTGTAGCGCGGGCAGGCTTTTTTATCCTCGATCGTCACTGAAACGCGCTCGGGGGTCTTAACGACAGACGAACGCACGGAAGGCACACGCGCTTTCTTGCCGGTCAGCGCCGAAAGCTCGCGCGCGACGCCGGCCAGCGAAAGGCAATCGGGGCGGTTCGAAGTGACCTCGAGTTCGAGCACGGCGTCGTCGCCCGAGCCCGAGACACGTTCCACCGAGCTCCCCGAGAGCGTAAGGAGTTCGGCGACGCGTTCGGTCGAAAGCCCGGTCGCGATGAAATCGTTCAGCCAGCGGACGGGAACCTTCATGACGGGAACTGCCTCAGGAAGCGCGTGTCGTTTTCGTAGAACCAGCGGATGTCCTCGACGCCGTACCGAAGCATCGTGAGGCGCTCGATCCCCATACCGAACGCGAAGCCCGTGTATTTTTCGGGATCGATCTTCACCGCGCGCAGCACGTTCGGGTGTACCATGCCGCAGCCGAGCACCTCGAGCCAGCCGCGCGTCGGCGACCAGATATCCACTTCCGCGCTCGGCTCAGTGAACGGAAAAAACGACGGACGCAGGCGCACCTTCGTGCCGGCACCGAAAAATTCGCTCGCGAAGCGGGAGAGAATGCCTTTCAAATCGGCGAAGCTAATACCTTCGTCGATCACGAGCCCTTCGAACTGGTGGAACATGAAGGAGTGGGTCGCGTCGACGGCGTCCGGACGGTACACCTTGCCGGGCGCGACGATCTTGAGCGGCGGGCGCGTCTTTTCCATCACCCGGATCTGAACGGGCGAAGTCTGGCTGCGCAGCACCTTGCCGTTTTCAAGATAGAACGTGTCGAAGCTGTCGCGGGCGGGGTGCTCGAGCGGGATGTTGAGCGCCTCGAAATTATAGTATTCGGTCTCGGCCTCCGGGCCGTCGACGACCGAAAAGCCCAGCTTGCGGAAAATCGAGGTGAGGTCGACGATCGTGCGTGTGAGGGGATGGAGCGAACCGGGGCGGCGCGACGAACCGGGCATCGTCACGTCGAAACGGGCGGCCTTCTTCGCAGCGCCGTCGCCGAGCGAGCTTTCCTTTTCGGAGAAGATCGCCTCGAGCGACTGTTTCACGCGGTTGATCTCCTGCCCCGCCGAGCGCTTTTCATCGACGGACGGGAGCTCCGCGATGCGCGCGGAAAGCCCCGCGAACAGCCCTTTGCGGCCGAGATATTTCGTTTTTAAGTCTTGAATAAGTTTCGAGTCCGAGAGCGCGGCGAGTTCTTCGCGGGCCTGTTCTTCGAGTTGTCGGAGGGATTCTTCAATCATTTAGAATTTCCGGCCGGCGGGCCGGTGCGAGGGCCCGCCGGCTGGAGAGTCACTTTCCTTTGGCCAGGGTCGCCAACTGCGCGAACACCTTGCGGTCGTTGTGCGCGAGCTCCGCGAGGATTTTACGATCCAGACGGACGTTCGCCTTCTTCAGGCCGCCGATGAAACGGCTGTACGTGAGGCCGTTGGCTTCGCAGCCGGCGGAAATACGCGTGATCCAGAGCTTCCGGAACGTGCTCTTTCGGTCGCGGCGATCGCGCGTGGCGAATGCCATCGCGCGCTGGACGGTCTCGCGTGCCGTACGGTACAGCTTGCGGCGGCCTCCGACGAAACCCTTGGCGCGCTTGAGAAACTTCCGGCGGCGTCTGCGGCCGGCCGGTACGGTCTTTGCTTTAGGCATAAGGCAATAACCTCCTCAGCGTCTTTTCCATTCCCTTGGCGACCAGATCCTTGCCGCGCATCTGGCGCTTGCGCTTGGCGGACTTGCCCTGCAGGAGATGCCTCCTGCCCGCGCGACTCTTTTTGTACTTTCCGGACTTCGTCTTCCGGATCCTCTTCTGCACTGACTTGTTCGTCTTCAGCTTGCCGCCCATGTTTCCCTTTCCTTATTTAGGCATGATGATCATCGTGATCATCTTGCCTTCCATAAAAGGCGCTTTTTCGACTTCCCCGAGGTGCGAGATTTCCTGCGCGAGCCGCTCGAGCACCTTGCGGCCCGTCGGAACGTAATTCATCTCGCGACCGCGGAAGACCATCGTGATCTTCGCCTTGTCGCCTTGCTTTAAAAAACGCTCCAGGTTGTGGAGCTTGACCATGTAATCGTGTTCTTCGATAAACGGATGAAACTTGATCTCCTTCAGATGGATGATCTTCTGCTTCTTCCGTGCTTCCTTTTCGCGTTTTTCCTGATCGTACTTGAACTTCGAAAAATCCATGATGCGGCAGACCGGCGGTGACGCCGTGCCGGCCACTTCGACCAAGTCGAGCTCGGCCTCGCGCGCCATCTTCAGAGCTTCCTGCGTCGCCACGACTCCGGCCTGATTGCCGTCGGCGTCGATCAGGCGCACCTGCGGAACGCGGATACCTTCATTGATTCGTGTGCTGTTTTTCGAAGAAATAGGCCTCTCCTCTCGAGATTATCTCGCCCGGTTCCGGGCTTCTTCCGCGGCTTTCCCGACGAACTCCTCTAAGGAAACCTGTCCAAGGTCTCCCTTCGAGCGGGTACGCACCGCGACCATGCGCCCCTCGATCTCCTTTTCACCCACGACGAGCATGTACGGAATTTTTTCGGTCTGCGCCTGGCGGATGCGCGAGCCGAGCGTGTCGCTCGAAGGCTTCACGTCCACGCGGAATCCTGCGGTCTTGAGCCGCGCTGCGACTTCCGCCGCGTAAGCTTCGTGCGCGGCCGCGATCGGGATCACGCTCATCTGCACCGGCGCGAGCCAAAGAGGGAATGCGCCTGCGTACTGCTCGATCAGGATCCCCATGAAGCGCTCGAGCGAGCCGAGCACCGCGCGGTGCACCATGACCGGACGCGACGTGCCGCCCTCGGTGTTCGTGTATTCGAGCCCGAAACGCTCGGGCATGTTGAAATCGAGCTGGATGGTTCCCAGCTGCCAGTCGCGCTTGAGCGCATCCTGCACGATGAAATCGATCTTCGGCCCGTAAAACGCGCCGTCGCCCGGATTCACGACGTAGTCGAGACCGTTTTCCTGGATCGCGGCCTCAAGCGCCTTCTCGGCCTTGTCCCAGGTCTCGTCCGATCCCACTTTCACGTCCGGGCGCGTCGAGAGGAAAACCTTCGGGTCCTGAAAACCGAACGTCTCGTACACTTCGCGGATCATCCGGCAGACGCCCGCGATCTCGGGGCCGATCTGGTCTTCCCGGCAAAAAATGTGCGCGTCGTCCTGCGAGAAGGTGCGGACGCGCGTGAGGCCCGCCGTCACACCCGAACGTTCGTAACGGTGCAGGCGGCCGAAATCAGCGTAGCGAATCGGCAGATCCCGGTACGAACGCATGTCGGACGAATAGATTAGCGTGTGGCTCGGGCAGTTCATGGGCTTCACGGCGCATTCCTTCTCTTCCACCGTCGTGAAGTACATGTTGTCCTTGTACTTGTCGTAATGGCCTGACTTCTTCCAGAGCTCCACGTCGAAAACCTGCGGTGTGATCACCTCGTCGTAGCCTTCGCGGCGGTAGATCTCCCGGATGTAGTCCTGAAGCAGGTTGTAAACAACGGTGCCCTTGGGCTTGAAGAACGGCGACGCCGCCGCCATCGGCGAAAACATGAAAAGATCGAGTTCCTTTCCAAGCTTCCGGTGATCGCGCTTTTTGGCTTCCTCGAGGAGCCGCTTCCACTCGAAGAGATCGGTCTTCGAGAAGAACGCCGTCCCGTACACGCGCTGCATGACGGGATTCTGCTCCTTGCCGCGCCAGTAGGCGCCGGCGACGTTCGTCAGCTTGAACGCCTTGATGAGCCCCGTCGAATGCGCGTGGGGATATTTACAAAGATCGGTGAAATCGCCGTCCACCACGATCGAGAGATCTTCCCCGCCTGCGGACGCCATCTCGACGATCTCGAGCTTGAACGGTTCGTTCTTTTCCTTGAAGAGACGACGCGCCTCGTCCGCCGAGACCATCTTCTTCTCGAACGGGTAATTGGCGTTGATGATCTTGATCATCTCCTTCTCGATTTCCTCGAGTGCAGCCTCGTTGAGGATCTCGTGGAGATGAATGTCGTAAAAGAAACCGTCCTCGACCGGCGGGCCGATGCCGAGCTGCGCGTGCGGATACTTCCGCTTCACCGCTTGCGCGAGCACGTGCGAACAGCTGTGGCGCAGCTTGTCCAGCTCGGTATACTGTTCCGCTAGTTTGGGCACACACGTCCTAATTTAAATTCCGACTCGGTCTAGGCAGCTTTCGTCGAAAGCTTTAGAGCCCGCCTGAGTACGAATGAATGGGTCCAGAGACTCTTAAAAAAGCACGCCTATGAGCGTGCGACCTTCAAAAAGTGGTGGGCAATACAGGACTCGAACCTGTGACCTTTTCCATGTCAAGGAAACGCTCTAACCAACTGAGCTAATTGCCCTTCGTCCTACCTAAATTACTTCGTCTTGGCCGCTACGGCTACTTCTTTTTCTTGTTTGCCAAAAAGAGACCGCAGTTTGTCGACGTCGAGGCCGCTCTCCTCGAAGAACTGTTCGAGGTTGGCGCCGCCTTCCGCGTCGAGGTTCAGACCGAAAAATTTCTGGGCGTTCGCGCCGCTCATGATCCACTTGATGTCGGCCTTCTGGATCGATTCGGCGAGCGCGGCGTACTTCGAAAGCATGATTTCCTTGTGGAGATCGAGCATCTTCACGTTCAGCGCGAGCTCGTTGAACTCTTTGAGCGCCTGCGCGATCTTGAGCGTGCCGGCCGCTTCGGCCTCTTTCTTGATCTGGATGATGTTCGCTTCGGCGCGGCCGACCGATTCGATCTCGCTCGAGTGGCCTTCGGCCTCGACGGTGAACTTGATTCTCTGCGCCATCGCCAGCTGCTCGATCTTCTGCTTCTCGATGTCCGCGTGTCCGACCTCGAGCTTGCGGGCGGCTTCGATCTTCTGGACGTTGGCTTCCGCTTCTTTCAGCGCGATCTGCTGGTTCTTCATCTGCTCGGCGATGCCGATCTGCTGGTCCTTCTCGATCTGGCGTTTGCGGTAGATCTCTTCAGATTCCGCTTTCGCGATCTCGGCTTCTTTGGTCGTCGTGGCCACGCGGATGTCCGCGTCGCGGCGGATTTCGGAAGCGGCCTTGCGCTCGATGTCCGCGATGATCGTGCTGCCCGGTGCGTCCTTGATGTCCTTAAGCTCGAGATCGACGAGCTGGATGCCCCACTTCGGGAACACCATCTCGACTTCTTTCGTGATCGCTTCGTCGAGAAGCTGGCGGTTCATGTAGATGTCGAGGATCGTCTGTTTGGTGACGACGGTGCGACCGATGCTCTCCATGATCGCCCGGAGATCTTCCGAGAGACGCATGAAATCGAAGCCGAGCTCCTTCTCGCTGTCGGAGAGGACGAGGCGCTCGGCGGCGAGGTTCAGATCCTTGATATTGATGAAGCAGACGATATCGCAGACGAACTTCGCCATGTTCTTGTCGTTCAGCTTGATGTCGTTCACCGGGATCGCGAGATTCGAGAGCGGCAGGCGGTTCAGCTTCGTGATGAAAGGGACCATCCAGTAAGCGCTGCGCCCTTCGCGCGTGGAAAAAATATCCTTCTTGTGGCGCAGAATCCGGATGTGCGCCTCATTCACCGGAACTACCCGGTAAAGGCCGACCATGCCGCCCAGGATGTGGCGCAGGAAAAAAGCCAGGACGAGAACGACGACGACCGCGGTGGCTATGAGATATAAAAGCGTATTGGGCATTAGCGTAACCTTAAATGATCTTGCAGTGACACGAACCCGCCGGTGTCCATCGGCACAGACTTCAATTCCCCCCTGGGCGAGGTGGGAGTCGAACCCACATGGGCCGGAGCCCAACAGATTTTAAGTCTGTCGTGTATGCCATTCCACCACTCGCCCATGGCTCGAAACAAAATGGAGGCGCGAACCAGACTTGAACTGGTGTACACGGTTTTGCAGACCGTTGCCTAACCCCTCGGCCATCGCGCCGAAACCTTCTAGCCCCTTACGTGGAGCAGTGTTCGGGGGCTAGGAACCTTTAAATGTAGCAAAAATGCGGCGGTCCCGTCTACGCTATTTTTTTCGGGCGGAGCGCATGGGCGGCGCAATCTTCGGCCTCGCGGACGACGAGCTCCGCGGCTTGCTGCTTATTAATCGAATCAAAATGCCTGTAGCGGCGGTCAGAAGTTAGGAGCATCGCTTCCAGGCGGGCCTCCCCGAACGGAGAGATTTTCGAACTAACCCTTTGCACGAGAATAGCTTCCAGCTTTTTTGAATCCAGCTTCCGGAAACCGTTCCGAAGAAGATCTTTCGATTCGAGCGCGAATCCGAAGAAAACTTGGGCCTTCTTTTTGGTCCGCCCCAGCGTCGCCAGTACGTCCGGGTTGCGGACGAGGCGGATCCTCTTTAAAGCCGTCTTTTTCGTTTTTTCGGAGCGCACCGTCACCGGGCGCACGTCGCAGACCGCGGCCGCCATCACGAAGACGTCGCACCGGGGAACGAGCTTTTTCAGCTTCGCCAGGAGTTCGCGCGCCGTTTCCGCGTCTTCGGGGCAGCGCACGCGCGTCACTTCGTGCCCGCGCTTCTGCGCGGCTTGAGCGACGCGGTCCCCCATGACGCCGGTGGAGTAGTTGGAAAGGTAACGGACGGGATCGAGCGGCTCGCGCGTCGGGCCCGACACCACGAGGAAACGCAGGCGCTTCATTTCTTGGAAGCGATCGCCTCGCGCAAGGCGGCGAGGATCGCCGCGTTTTCGGCGATGTGCCCCATGCCCTCGCCGCTGCAGACCATGTGGCCGTGGACGGGCGGAACGATCCGAACGCCGTTCTTCTTCAGGCGCTCGAGATTCTCCCGGGTGAAGGGGTTGTTGTACATTTTTTCGTTCATCGCGGGGACGACGACAATCGGCGCTTCGGTAGCGAGCACCGTGCACGTGATCACGTCGTCGGCGAGGCCGTGTGAAATTTTTGCGAGTACGTCGGCCGAGGCCGGCGCGATGAGGACCGCGTCCGATTCTTGCGCGAGCTCGATGTGGATCGGCTTGATCTGCGCGTCGACCGAAAAGAAATCCGTGATCACGCGCGAGGCCGCGAGGCTCTGAAGCGAAAGCGGCGTGACGAAATGCTGCGCGTCTTTTGTCATGGCGACGCGCACCGCGTAGCCTGCGGCGCGGAGCTCCGTGATCAGGTCGAGCGCACGATACGCCGCGATCGACGCCGAGACGCCGAGCAGGATCTTTTTCTTATTCGTGTCCACGGCTCACCTTCGCGAGTCGCTCGGCGCGGATGATGGTCTTCAAGACCTCCGTCGCCACGGGGATCTCCCGGTTCACGATGCGGTAGTCGCAGAGCTTAAGATCGTTGAGTTCCACGAGCTCGCGCGTCGCGACGCGGTAACGCTTCATGATCTCGCCCTTCGATTCCGTCCCGCGCTTTTCGAGACGGCGCTTCAGCTCCTCCTTCGAAGGCGGCGCGAGAAAAATGAAGACGGCGTCGGGCTTCGTCTTCTTGACCTTCTTCGCGCCCTGCACGTCGATGAGGAGAAGGACATCGCGGCCGTTCTCGGAATGGTCCTCGACTTGTTTCTTTGCGGTGCCGTAATACTGGCCGAACACGCTCGCCCACTCGAGGAAGCCGTTCTGGTCGCGCATCTTGAAGAATTCGCGCTTTGAGACGAAGAAGTAATCCTTGCCCTGGATTTCATTGTGGCGCGGCTTGCGCGTCGTGTACGAAACCGACTGGACGATGTTCTTGTCGACCTCGAAGATTTTGTTCGCGAGGGTCGTCTTCCCCGTTCCGGAAGAAGCGGAGATGACGAAGAGGCGGCCTTGGACGGGTTTACTCGACATTTTGCGCCTGCTCCCTTATTTTCTCGATCGCGCTCTTGGCGCGTATCACCTGCTCGGCGATCAGGGTGTCACCCGATTTGGAACCCATGGTGTTGGTCTCGCGCACCATCTCCTGGGCGATGAAATCGAGTTTGCGTCCGAGCTCGCCGGTTTCGGCGAGCGACTTCCGCATCGCGGCGATGTGCGCGCGCAGGCGAGTAACTTCTTCCGAGATGTCCGAATTCTTGACGTAGGCCGCGGCGGCGTCGGCGGCGGCGCGCTGGCGCTCCGGTCCGGCCTCGGGTGCGAACGAGGAAATTTTTTTCTCGAGATGCGCGCGGAATTCCTTCGCGAGCGCGGGCAGCCGTCGTTCGATCGCCGCGAGCGCTGCCGCGATCTCGTCCAGGCGCTTCCGAAAATCGCGTTCGAGTGCCTTCCCTTCGTCTGTGCGCGACGCCCGAAGATTCTCGACTGCCAGCTGCGCGGCACGCGTGATCGTCTTCGAAAGCTCGCCGCGGCCTTCCGGCGAAACCTCGCGCACGAGCACGTCGGGGTAACGGAGCACTTCGGAAAAAACGGAGGCGTCCTCCGCCGTGCCGCGCGTGCCCAGAATCTGACGGAGGCGCAGAACGCTCTTGTGGACGGCACGCGCGAGGGGCTCGTTCAAATGCACGCGTCCCGAATACGCGGCTGGATCCGGCGCGTTCGCGGTGACGACGACCTTCCCGCGGCGGAGTTCGGCCGACACGAGACGGCGAAGCTGGTCTTCGAATTCGACGAGATGGTTCGGAAGACGCGGGGCGACTTCGAGGAATTTATGGTTCGTGGTTTTGATCTCCACACGGACGAGACCGTGCGGCGACCGGAGTTCGGCCCGGCCGAAGCCGGTCATGCTCTTCATCGCGCCGAGCTGACGGCGACGGAATCCCAGATTTTCCGTTTTTCTTTCTCGACGACGAGGTCCTTTACAGGGTAAAGAGTCTCGAGCACGATCTCGTCGGGTCCGAACCAAAGCTGGATCTCGCGCTTGGCGTCCTCGGGACTGGACGACGCGTGGATCACGTTCTCGTACACGCCCTTCGTCGTGATGCGCCCGAACGAACCGCGGATCGTTCCCGGCTCGGCTTCCTCGGGGTTCGTCGCGCCGCAGATCTTACGAACCTTCTTGATCGCGTCCTCGCCGTGGTACACGAGCGCCATCGTGCGCTTCGTGTGGAATTCGCCCATCAAATACTGAACGATCTCTTCGAAGAAAGGCTTTTCGCGCAGATCGCGGTAATGCTCTTCGGCGAGATTGCGCGAGACCTGCTTCACCTTCGCGGCCACGATGACCAGATGCGATTCGGAAAGACGCGTGAGCACGTTTCCAGTGAGGGATTTCTGAAGACCGTCGGGTTTGATGATGACGAGCGTCGCTTCTTGCATACGTTCCTCTATTTTATCGGGGATGCGGGCGAAGAGTCAACCCCGCGAACGGTTAAGCGCCGACCAAGCGCAGCACGCGGTCCAAATCGTCCAACGAAAGATACTCGATCACGATCTTGCCGCGCTTTTTTCCGTGTTTGATACGCACGCGCGTGCCGAGGCGGCGCGCCAGGCGCTGCTCGACGTCTTGCACGTCGCGGTCTTTCGCGACAAGCTTGGGCGTTCGGCGGCTACGAGCTTCGGGAGACGCCACTTGTTCGATTTGGCGCACCGAAAGCCCCTTCTCGACGATCTCGCGGCAAACCGCTTCCTGTCGCGCCGGGTCGCCCAGCGTCAAAAGCGCTTTGGCGTGTCCAAACGTGATGAGATTTTTCGACAAACACTCTTGTACTTCTTGTGGTAAGTTAAGTATTCGCAACAGGTTAGAGATTGATGATTTATCTTTTCCGACCTTTTGCGCGATGGAATCTTGCGTCAAACCAAACTCCATCGCAAGGCGCTGATAAGCTTTCGCCTCTTCGATGGCATTCAATTCTTCGCGCTGAACATTCTCGATAATCGAGAGCTCGAGCAAATCTTCATCCGCCACGCGACGAACGATCGCAGGGATCTCCGTGAGACCCGCTTTTTGCGCGGCGCGCCAACGGCGCTCACCGGCGATAAGCTCAAAATAGTCGTTTCCGGCTGCACGCACCAGAATCGGTTGGATAACGCCCTTTTCGCGGATGGAGTTGGCGAGCTCTTCGATCCGGTCGTCGTTAAACGTCAACCGCGGCTGGAAACGGCTCGCCCGTACCCGTTCGACTCCAATGGTCTGAATCCGTTCCTTCGGTGCGGCATCGGACGAAATGAGCGAGTCCAGTCCTCGTCCCAAAACTTTTCGATCCATGGTCATGCCTCCTCCGCTTTGGTTTCGACCACCGGCAACGCTTCGTTCAGAGCTTCCACCGGCGGTTGCACCGTTTCGTCTTCAGGCGTCTCGGGCGAATCGACCGCCTTGGCACCCGGTTCTTTATATTTAGCTTTGATCTCGCGAACCAGTTCTTTGTATTTGCGAGCACCCTCGGACTCTTTATCATAGAGGAAGATCGGCTTACCGAACCCGGGCGCTTCGCTGAGACGGATGTTCCTCGGAATCACGCTCTTATAAACTTTTTCACCGAAGTGCTTTTTTACCTCATTAATGACTTCCTGAGTCAGGTTCGTCCTGAAATCCGCCATCGTCATGAGGATCCCCTCGATTTCGAGACACTCATTCAAATTGTCTTTAACGAGCTGGATCGACTTCGTCAGCGCTCCGAGGCCTTCGAGAGCATAGTACTCACACTGAATAGGAACAATTACGGAATGAGCGGCAGTCAGAGCGTTGATCGTGAGGAGTCCGAAAGACGGCGGGCAATCGATAAAAATAAATTTGAAGGAGGGGTCCACTCCCTGGAGCGACTTGCGAAGCTTCGTTTCACGGCCCAGCTCGGATACCAGCTCGACTTCGGCGCCGGCTAAATTCTCATTCGAAGGGACGACGTAAAGATTCTTTATCTCCGTCGCGACGGCAACTTCGTGAATGGGCGTCCCCTCGAGGAGCGCATGATAGATGGAATATTTTGCGGCCCGCTTGTCGACCCCCACCCCACTTGTCGCATTCCCCTGAGGGTCGAGGTCGACCAAAAGGCATTTCTGCCCTTCTAGGGCTAAGCCGGAAGCTAAAGAAACAGCGGTGCTGGTTTTCCCAACACCGCCCTTCTGGTTGCAAATGGCTATAATTTTGGTCATTGAAATGATCCTATCATTTATTGAAAGGATGTCAAAGAGTTTCCACGTGGAAACACGGTTTAAGCGTATTTAAGCAGTTTCCACGTGGAAACTGTCAATTTCGGCGGGAGCGCTTCTCGAGGTAAACAGCTAATAGAGAGAGGTCGCACGGCGTAACCCCGGAAATCCGCGACGCCTGACCGAAGGAAACAGGCCGGACGCGGTCGAGTTTTTCTTGGGCCTCCCGGCTTAAACCCCGGATATCCTTAAAACAAAGGTCCATTGGGATCTTTTTATCGTCGTAGTGGCGCACTCGATTAATTATCCCCTCTTCCCTCTCGACATAACCCGAATACTTAACTTCTATTTCTACACGATTTTTAACATCCGTTTCTTCTGTTTCGTTTAGGATGTCCAAAACATCCGTGAAGCTCACTTCGCTTCTTTTAAGATATTGTTCGAGGGAGACTAATTTGTAGCGTTCCTTCTTGAGCCGCGCAAGCCAACCGTCGATTCTCCCCTTCTTACGCTGGAACGTCTCGAACACATTGTCTGGGAGCAGTCCTAGACGATGCCCATGAGGCATGAGCCTGTCGTCCGCGTTATCTTGACGCAGCAAAAGTCGGTGTTCCGCTCGAGAAGTGAACATCCGGTAAGGTTCTTCCGTCCCGTTCGTGACTAAATCGTCAATGAGGACTCCAATATAGGCCTCAGAGCGTTTCAAAATGAACGGCGCTTCCCCTCGCAATTTTAAAACAGCGTTTATTGCGGCCATTAGTCCTTGGCAGGCGGCCTCTTCGTACCCTGAGGTGCCATTGATCTGCCCTGCAAAATATAAATTAGCTACATTTTTGGTCTCTAACGTAGCGGTCAGCTGAGTGGGAGGGCAAAAATCATACTCGATGGCATACCCAAATCTCATAAGCTCAGCATTTTCAAGACCTTGTATGCTTCTTACAATTTCTATCTGAAGATCCTGTGGAAAACTTGTGGATAAGCCGTTGACATATATTTCGCGCGTCTGGCGGCCTTCCGGTTCGAGAAAAATCTGGTGTCTCTCGCGATCGGCGAAACGATTTATTTTATCTTCGATCGAAGGGCAGTAGCGCGGGCCTCGGCTTTGAATTTTTCCGGAATAAAGGGGAGAGCGGGCGATGTTCGCGCGTATAAGCGCGTGCGTTGTCGCGTTCGTGTACGTGAGCCAGCAGGGGAGCTGCTCCTGCGTGATTTTTTCCGTTTGGAAACTGAAGGGGAGGGGAGTTGCGTCGCCGGGCTGGATTTCGAGCTTCGAAAAATCGATCGTTTTCGCGTCGAGCCGCGGAGGCGTTCCCGTTTTCAAGCGCTTCACTTCGAAGCCGAGCGACGCGAGGCATCCGGAGAGTCCGTGCGACGCCTTGTCTCCCGCGCGGCCGCCGCCGAACGTGACGTCCCCGATGTGAATGAGGCCGTTCAAAAAAGTTCCGGTCGTCACGATCACGGCGCGTGCGCGGTGAAGCGTTCCGATCTGCGTGAGGACGCCCGCGACCTCGCCGCTTTCGACGAGAATTTCCTTCGCCTCGCCCTGTTTCAAATCGAGATTTTCCTGCGACTCGAGAACTTCTTTCATCGCGGTCGCGTACGCGCGTTTATCGGCCTGCGCGCGCGGCGCCCATACGGCTGGACCCTTGGACATGTTCAGCATCCGGAATTGCACGCCCGTGCGGTCGGTGACTTTCGCCATCTCGCCGCCGAGCGCGTCGATCTCGCGCACGATGTGGCCTTTGGCGATGCCGCCGATCGCAGGGTTGCAAGACATCTGCGCGACCGTGTCGGGATTCATCGTGAGCATGAGCGTCTTCGCGCCCATGCGGGCGGAAGCGAGCGCGGCTTCGCAGCCAGCGTGGCCCGCGCCGATCACGATCACGTCGTATTTTTTTCCGCACTCGACCGTCATGCGGCCATCCTTGCTTTTGTTATTTGGCGGCGGGGGAGAGTTGGAGGTTCTTGATTTTGAGCTGATAAGCCGTCATAAGGACGGTGTTCGTGAGCCAGTAAAGAACGAGTCCCGAGGGCATTCCGTAAAAAATGAATCCGAAGAGGACGGGCATCGTGTACGCCATCATCTTCTGCTGCGCGACCATCGCGGGGTCCTGGCCTTCGATCGTGGTCTGCGTGAATTTCTGCTGAACAAACATGGCGACCGCCATGATGAGCGGAAGGACGTGCAGTTCGTTTCCGACGAGCGGGAGCGAGAAGGGCAGCGGCACGCGGTCGGGAGAGGAGAGGTCGCGAATCCAAAGGAACCCGGCGTTCACGAGAACCACCGATTTCGAGAGCGCGACATACAGTGCGATGAACACCGGCATCTGCGCGATCATCGGCAGGCAACCGCCGAACGGGTTCACCTTGTGCTTTTTGTAGAGCTCCATCATCTCGCGGTTCAGCTTTTCCGGATTTTTTTTGTGCTGCTCCCTCAGTTTATTCATCTGCGGCTGGATGAGCTGCATGCGCTTCATCGAGAGATAGCTCGCGCGCGTGAACGGGAAGAGGAGGAGGTTGATGAGGATCGTGAGCGCGATGATCGCAAGGCCCCAGTTGCGGAAAATCTTCTGAAGAAGCTCGAGACCGCCGACGAGGAGCTTCGCGATGCCGTCGAGCTTTCCGAAATTCACGATCGGGTCGAGCGCGTCGGGCAGCGTGGCCAGATCATTCGGACCCGCGTAAAATTCGAACGAATGCTCGAGCGTGCCGCCGGCCGGCACGGAAACCGTGGGAGAAACGAGCGCGCCCGAGAAACGGTCTTTTCCGAGACCCGCGATCAAACCCGTGAACGCGCCTTCCGAGACGGGGCGCAGGATGATCGAGAACTGCCGGTCCTTCACGGCGAGCCATTCCACGGGGCCGCGACTCTCGAGCGTCTTCCCGGCCTTGTTTTCTTTCACGTGACGAAGGTCGCTCTTTTTACCGTCGCGCTTTTCGTAGAAGTTCGCCTCGATGTACTGGCCGTCGATGGAATTGCGCTGGGGGAAGCTTTCGCCGGCCGAGAGGCGGTAACGCATCGGAAGCGGCGCGCCTGTAGTATTCCGGAAACGAAGGACGAGCGAGCCCGCGTACGAACCGCGCGGAAGCGTGAAAATTTTCTCGATCTCGACGGGGCCGGCCTGTGCGACCGCGCGCACGCCGTCCTCCGTGGTCTCGAGCGTGTAATCCGCCGCGGTGCCGGGCACGCCCGCCGCGTCAACGCGGACGGTGAGGGGCGCGGTGCCTGCGCCGGTGAGGTCGAAGAGCCGCAGCGGTTTTTTCGTTTCAGGATCGGCAAAACGCTGAAACGCGACTTGGCGCACGGCCGCGTCTTTCGGATTGAACGCGAGACTCACCGAGCCGTTGTCGACGACAACGTCGTTCACGGCGGTGAAAGATGTGGGCGTTTCCGGCGAACCAGCCGAAACCGGGAGCTCCACCGCGGGCGCACCGGCCGCGGAAACCGCGGGGGCCGCGACGGAAGCCCGCGACGCGGTCTTGACGGGCTTCGGAATCATGGTTTCGACAAAGACCTGGTACAGGCCGATTGTGAGGAAGCAGAGGATGAGGGCCAGAACGGTGCGCTTTTCCATCTTAAGCCGCCTTTCCGGCGGGAATGGGATCCCAGCCGCCGGCCGAGAACGGGTGGCAACGTCCGACCCGGGCGGCGGTCAGCGCCGAGGCGCGGAAGAAACCGTAGGAACCGAACGCTTCCGCCGCGTACCGCGAGCAGGAAGGGTGGAAACGGCAGGCGCGGGGCGCGAGATACCGGAAGAAACTGGCCACGAGACGGATACAGACGACCGCAAGACGATTCAGGATCAAAGGGTTTTCCTTCTTTTATTGTCAGCGCGCACGAGTGCGTTTTTCAGCTCGGACTTCGCGCTTTCCAAAGACGGCTCCGCCGGAGACGCCGTCACGCGGAAACGGAACACGTGTCCCGTCGGAGCCTCGAGGCCGCGTATCGCCTCGCGCAAGACCCGGCGGATACGGTTCCGCTTCGTCGCCAATCGCACCGTTTTTTTGGGGATGGAGATCAAGGGACCGCGGCCGCCCGGTAATCCGGGCGTGTCCGCTCTTACGAGAGTGACCGCGAGCCAGATCGGCTCTTCGGGCATCCGGTCAGACGGTCAGCTTCCAGCGGCCCTTTTGACGACGCTTCCTGAGAACGGCGCGACCGTCCTTGGACTGCATCTTCTTCCGGAATCCGTGGGTTCTTTTCCGTTTAATATTCGATTTATTGGTAAGGGTTTTTTTCATGGTATCCCGTTATTAGAATCCGAGGATTATAACACAGGCGCGGTTCGAGTCAAGGACGAGGGAAATACTTGTTGCGCTTTGCCTAGGACGGTTGCTATAATTTCTTGAAATTTTTAAGAAGTTCGTTAAGACGTCACAAATAATAGCCTGTGGATAACTTGTTGATAATTTCCATAGGGCCGTGGTAAAAGCTGTGAACATCGTTTTATTAGTTAAGTTATTTAATTTCAATAGGTTAGAATATCAATATAAAACTTCTGAAGTGTTTTCCCCAGGCTACCTGTGGATAACCTGACGCATAGAGACGCGGAAACGCTCTGGGCGCAGGTTGTTTCCTCCCTCGCCAAGGAACTCTCTCCTCACGTTTGCGACCGTTGGCTTCGCCCCATCAAGCCTCTCGAGATCGCCGACGACACTCTTTTTTTAAGCGTCCCGGACGAATTCTATAAATCCTGGATCGTCGACCATTACGGCGGAATGATGAACGCGGCTTTAAAGGAAGCGGCCGACGCCGGCGCGTCGCGCTTCGACTTCCGGGTCGACGCCGATTCATCGTTCGCGGTCCCGGTCTCGGCCGCGCCCGGTCTTCCGACACCTTCACCGGTTCCCGCCGGCCCGAACACCCCGGCGCTTCAGCCGATCTTCGCCGGCGAAGTGATGCTGAACGGGAAGTACACGTTCGAGAACTTCGTCGTGGGCCCCTCGAACCGTTTCGCGCACGCGGCTTCCATGGCGGTCGCCGAAAGCCCGGCTAAAGCGTACAACCCGCTTTTCATCTACGGCCCGGTCGGCCTGGGCAAGACCCATCTCATGCAGGCGATCGGCCAGGAGACGATGCGGAAGTCGTTTCAGACCCGCGTTCTTTATATTACGAGCGAGAAGTTCACGAACCAGCTCATCAACGCGATCAAGACCGGCACCACCGTCAAGTTCCGCGAGAAGTATAGGAACGTCGACGTGCTTCTCATCGACGACATCCATTTCATCGCCGGCAAAGAGGCGACGATGGAGGAATTCTTTCACACGTTCAACGCGCTCTACGATTCGCACAAGCAGATCGTGGTTTCGAGCGACAAGCCCCCGAAGGAAATCAACAACCTCGAGGAGAGACTAATCTCGCGCTTCGAGTGGGGACTCGTCACGGACATCCAGGCGCCCGACTACGAGACGCGCGCGGCAATTCTCCGGAAAAAAGCGGAAAAAGAGAACCTCTACGTTCCCGATTCCGTCACGTCGTTCATCGCCGACCGCGTGAAGTCGAATATCCGCGAGCTCGAAGGCGCGTTGATACGTGTGGTCGCCTATTCCAAACTCGTGGGGAAGGAAATCGACGAGGCGGTCGCGTACGACGTCTTAAAGGACATGATCGTCGAGACGCAGAAAAAAATCACGGTCGATCTCATTCAGCGGCGGGTCGCGGAATATTTCGAGGTCCGGCCTTCGGACATGACCGCTAAGCGCCGCTCCCGGAACGTCGTTTTTCCAAGGCATTTGGCGATGTATCTTTCGCGCGAGATGACCGGGCTTTCCTACCCTGAAATCGGCGAACAATTCGGCGGTCGGGACCACACGACCGTGCTCCATGCGTGCGAGAAAGTAAGGAAGGAAATTAAGAAGGATCAGAAGTCTAAATCGCTTGTGGATAAACTCATGACTGAAATTCGCAAATGATTCAGACTGTGGATAAGAAAGAGTTTGTCCACAACTTACGGGTCCATTTAAACTAGGAAACTGCAGGGGTTATGGACTTAACCCCGGAACTCGAGCGCCTAGTACTAACACTGGTTATGGAAATCTATAAATCAAAATCGAAATAAGGCGGAGTGGATAACATGAAAATCGTTACGTCGAAGGACGCATTACTCAAGGGAATCCAAGCGGTGCAGAACGCGGTTAGCACCAAGGCGACCCTTCCGATTCTTTCCCACGTCCTTTTGGACGCGAAGAAGGACGCGGTGCGTCTTGTGGCCACCGATCTTGAGATTGGTGTGTCCGTGACGATTGAAGGCGAAGTGGCTGAAGAAGGAGCGATTACGCTACCGGCAAGAAAGTTCAGCGAAATAGTGAAAGAGCTGCCGTCGCAGTTGCCGATCCACATCGCGATGAAAAAAGCGCAGTCGGTGAGTATCGAATCCGGAAAAAGTTATTTCAAGTTAAACGGGCTTTCGAAAGAGGATTTCCCACAACTTCCAGAGTTTCCGACGAATTTGAAGGCGATCGACGCGGCGAAGCTTCCGCAGAAATTACTAAAACACATGATTCAGCTCACAAGTTTCGCGATGAGTCATGATGAGACGCGTTACGTGTTAAACGGGATCCTGTTCTCGTTTAAGGAAAAGGCGCTCAAAATGGTGGCCACCGATGGACGCCGTCTTGCGATCATCGAAAAAGCGGTTCCGGAAATGGGACAGTTGCGGCGCGATGCGATCCTTCCGATGAAGACGATTCAGGAATTAAATAGGAACCTATCGGACACGGGTGATGTGATTTTCTCGTTCAAGGAAAACCAGCTCCAAGTGAATCTCGGCGCGATCACGATTAGCTCGAGACTCATTGAAGGCGAATATCCGAATTACGAACAGGTTATTCCGAAGAAAACAAAAGAAGAACTGAAAATCGGAACGCAGGAATTCCTGCAAGCCACGCGCCGCGCGAGTATCCTCACGAACCAGGATTCGCAGTCGATTAAGATTAATATCATCAAAGATAAGATGATTTTGACCAAGAACACGCCAGAGCTCGGCGAAGTGCGCGAGGAACTCGATGTTGATTATAAAGGTGGGGAACTCGCGATCGGGTTTAACCCCGCGTTCCTCATTGATGTTCTCAAAAATCTCGAGGACCCCGACGTGCGTTTCGGATTCATCGATCCCGAGAAACCCGCGGTTATTAAGAGCGGCGAGGATTACATGTACATCGTCCTCCCGATGCAAGTGGCTTGAACGAAAGACCCAAACGCAACGCGGTCCCAATCGGAGACGTCATCAAGGCGGTCTTCACGCGGATCGAAGATGAGAAGTCCGTTTCGAGGGAGTACATCGAGAACTGCTGGAAGCAGGCGGCCGGAGACGCGGGGTTCGGCCACTCGAAGCCGACGGACCTGAAAAAAGGCGTTCTTACCATTCGGGTAGACAGCCCCGTTTGGATGCAGGAACTCACGATGAAGAAGCGGTTTCTTTTAAAAGCATTGCAAAGGGCTCTCGGAAAAGATAGAATTTCCGAAATCAATTTTAAGATTGGAGAGTTTTAATGTCGAAGACCGCAGGTAAAGAGGATAAAAAGGCGGAAATGACCGGGGGACCCCAAAACCCCGCGAATTACGACGCCGGAAACATCCAAGTCCTCGAGGGAATGGAAGCCGTACGCAAGCGCCCCGCCATGTACATTGGCGACGTGGGCGTGCGCGGCTTGCACCACCTGGTCTACGAAGTCGTGGACAACTCGGTCGACGAAGCGCTTGCCGGCTACGCTAAAGAAATCGAAGTCGTCATCCACAACAACAATTCCGTTTCGGTCGTGGACGACGGCCGCGGCATCCCGGTCGACATGCACAAAACCGAGAAGAAGCCGGCCGTCGAGGTCGTCCTCACGGTGCTTCACGCGGGCGGCAAGTTCGACAAAAAAACGTACAAAGTTTCGGGCGGCCTTCACGGCGTCGGCGTTTCCTGCGTCAACGCGCTTTCGGACAATCTCGAAGTCGAGGTCAAGCGCGACGGCAAGGTTTACCACATCCGTTTCTCGAAAGGAAAGACGGTCTCGAAACTGACCGTCGTCGGAAAATCGAAGTCGACCGGAACGAAGGTTACCTTCAAGGCCGACAAAGAGATCTTCAACATCCCGATCGAGTACAGCTACGAAATCCTCGCCAACCGCATCCGCGAGCTCGCGTTCCTGAACAAGGGACTCAAGATCAAGCTGACCGACGAACGCACCGGCAAAGAACAGTCGAACGAGTATTTCTCGAACGCCGGCATCGTGTCCTTCGTGCAGGAGCTCATGAAGAACAAGCAGGTCCTGCACCCGAAGCCGATCTACTTCGAGAAGGAAAAAGACCAGATCCAGGTCGAAGTGGCGATGCAGTTCAACGACGGGTACTCCGAGACGATCCTCTCCTTCGTGAACAACATCAACACGACCGAGGGTGGCACGCACGTTTCCGGCTTCAAATCTTCTCTCACGCGCGTCGTGAACCAGTACTGCAAGGGGAAGAATCTCCTGAAAGACGACGTTTCGGTACAGGGAGACGACATCCGCGAAGGCCTCGTCTGCGTCATCTCGTGCAAAATCCCGAATCCGCAGTTCGAGGGACAGACGAAGACGAAGCTCGGCAATTCCGAAGTCGAAGGCCTGATGGAATCGATCGTGAACGAGGGGCTCTCGAAATACTTCGAAGAGAATTCGAGCGTCGCGAACAAGATCATCGAAAAGGCGATCTTGGCCGCCAAAGCCCGCGAGGCCGCACGCAAGGCGCGCGAACTCACCCGCCGCAAAGGCGCGCTCGAATCCGGTTCGCTGCCGGGCAAGCTCGCCGACTGCCAGGAGCGCGACGCTGCGCTCTGCGAAATCTATCTCGTCGAGGGCGATTCGGCCGGCGGGTCGGCCAAGCAGGGGCGCGACCGCCGTTTCCAGGCGATCCTTCCACTCAAAGGTAAAATTCTGAACGTCGAACGCGCGCGTCTGCACAAGATCCTCTCGAACGAAGAAATCTGCACGGTCATCAACGCGCTCGGCACGGGAATCGGTGAAGAGTTCAATATCGACAAGCTCCGTTACCACAAGATCGTGATCATGTGCGACGCGGACGTCGACGGTTCCCATATCCGCACCCTCATTCTCACGTTCTTCTTCCGCCAGATGCCGGCTCTGCTCGACAAGGGACACATCTTCATTGCCCAGCCCCCGCTCTATAAGATCAAGCGCGGCAAGCGCGAGGAATACATCGACACCGAAGAAGAGATGAGCGAACTCCTCCTCGAACTCGGCTCCGAAGACATGAGCCTCGTCCGCGTGAAGGGGAAGGAAAGATTCGAGGGGAAGAAGTTCTTCCACCTCCTAAACGTGCTCGTCGATCTCGACAAGATCGTAGCCGGTTTAGAGCGCCGTGGAGTGGATGTCGAGAAATACGTGTCTTTAAAGGATAAAAAGACCAAAAAACTCCCCTATTATCGGGTCAAAGTGGAGGGGGAAGACCAGTTTCTTTATACCGACGAAGAGCTCGGCGAGCTTGTTAAGAAATACGAAAAGAAGCTCGGGAAAGAGCTGGATCTCGGGGAAGCCGCCAAGAATGGCGAGCAGAAGAACGGTGACCACGTTCACAAACAGATCCACAAGGCGCTCGACGTGGTCGAATTCTTCGAGGCCGACGACCTCGCCGCCGCCCTGGAAGAGCTCGAGAAGCAGGGGATCGACATCGCGGACTACAAGGCCGGCTCCCATGACGAAAAACTGCACGTCTCGAAGAACGGCAAGGCGCTCAGCGCCGAAGTCTTCAAGAAGACGATGCTCTTCAAGATCGAGCAGAAGGAAGAGGCCGACGAGTACCTCCAGAATCTCGCGGACGTTCTGCGCTACGTGCAGGCCGCCGGCAAGAAGGGCCTCACGATCCAGCGTTACAAAGGTTTGGGTGAAATGAATCCGGAGCAGCTTTGGGAGACCACGATGGACCCCGAGAAGCGCACCGTGCTTAAAGTAACGCTCGAGGACGCGCTCGAAGCCGACAAGACGTTCACGACGCTCATGGGGGACGAAGTCGAGCCGCGCCGCGAGTTCATCCAGAAGTACGCCCGCGAAGTTCGTAACCTCGACATTTAAAGGGTAGAGAAGAAAAATGGCGGACAAGACCGACAACCAGTACACGCGGAACGAGAAGGTCATCCCGGTTTTCATCGAAAAAGAGATGAAGACCGCGTACCTGAACTACGCGATGAGCGTTATCGTCGGCCGCGCGCTGCCCGACGTCCGCGACGGTTTGAAGCCGGTCCACCGCCGTATTCTCTACGCCATGAAGGGCCTCGGCCTCGATCACAACAAGCCCTACAAGAAATCCGCCAAGATCGTTGGTGAAGTGCTCGGTAAATTCCATCCGCACGGCGACTCCGCCGTTTACGATTCGCTCGTTCGCATGGTTCAGGATTTCTCGCTGCGCTATCCGCTCGTCGACGGCCAGGGCAACTTCGGCTCGGTCGACGGCGACTCGCCGGCGTCCATGCGTTACACGGAAGCGCGCCTGGCCGGAATCTCGAACGAGATGCTCCGCGATATCGACAAGGACACCGTCAACTTCGCGCCGAACTACGACGAGTCCGAAGAAGAACCGACGCTCCTGCCGTCCGTGCTCCCGGGCCTTCTCTGCAACGGCTCGGCCGGCATTGCGGTCGGCATGGCCACCAACATTCCCCCGCATAATCTAAACGAAGTTTCCGACGGCATCATCGCGGCGATCGAGAACCCCGAGATCACGCCGAAGGAACTCATGAAATACATCAAGGGTCCCGATTTCCCGACGGGCGCCACGATCTGCGGCGTCGAAGGCATCAAGTCGGCGTACGAGACGGGCCGCGGCATCCTCAAGATCCGCGCGAAAGCGGCGGTCGAGGAATCGCGCAACGGCCGCCAGGCGATCGCGATCTCGGAGATCCCGTACCAGGTCAACAAATCGAACATGATTCAGACCATCGCCGATCTCGTGAACGACAAGAAGATCGAAGGCATCTCGGACGTCCGAGATGAGTCCGACCGCGAAGGCATGCGTATCGTGATCGAGCTGAAACGCGACGTGAACGCGCAAGTCGTGATGAACCAGCTCTACAAGCACACGCAGATGCAGACCACTTTCGGCATCATTTTCCTGGCCCTCGTCGACGGCAGCCCGCGGGTTCTGAATCTTAAACAGATCATCGAAGAGTACATCAAGCACCGCAAGGAAGTGATCCTCCGCCGCACGCGGTTTGATCTCGACAAGGCCCGCGACCGCGCGCACATCGTCGAGGGACTGAAGAAGGCCGTCGACATCCTCGATAAGATTATCAAGACCATCCGCGCCTCGAAGAACCCGGCGGAAGCCAAAGCCCAGCTCATCGAGAAGTTCGAGTTTTCGGACCGTCAGGCGCAGGCGATCCTCGAGATGCAGCTCCAGAAGCTTACCGGCCTTGAGATCCACAAGCTCGAGGAGGAGTTCAAGGAGCTCATGAAGAAGATCGACTTCCTCGAGTCGATCCTGAAGTCCGAGAAGAAGGTCCTCGAGATCATCAAGGAAGAGCTCGCGAAACTGAAAGCAGACTACGGCGACGAGCGCCGCACCGACATTTCGCGCTCGATGGACACCGAGCTCAACATCGAAGACCTGATCGCGGACGAGGCGGTCGTCATTACGATTTCGCACCAGGGCTACGTGAAGCGCCTCCCGGTCGGCACGTACCGCAAGCAGAAGCGCGGCGGCGTGGGCGTAGGCTCCGGCGGCCAGGAAGAGGACTTCACCCAGCAGCTCTTCGTCGCGTCGACGCACGACAACCTGCTTCTTTTCACGACCAAGGGCAAGGCGTTCGTCATCAAGGTGTACGACATCCCCCAGGCGTCGCGCATCTCGAAGGGCAAGTTTATCGCCAATTTCGTCTCGCTTTCGCAGGGCGAGAAGGTCACGTCCTACATGCCCGTGAAGAAGTTCGACGAGGGCATCTTCGTCGTCATGGTCACGAAGAACGGCACGATCAAGAAGTGCCAGCTGACCGATTTCGAGAACGTCCGAAAGAGCGGCATCATCGCGATCGGGCTCGATCCCAAGGACGAGCTCGTCGAGGCCGACCTCACGAACGGCAAGCAGCAGATCCTCATCGCCACCCGCGAAGGCCAGTGCATCCGCTTCGACGAGGACGACGTGCGCTCGATGGGACGCGCCGCCAGCGGCGTGCGCGGAATCACGCTCGACGGTAAAGATTACGTGATCGGCATGGAAGTGGTAGACTCGAAGGACGCCACGATCCTGTCCGTCACCGAGAAGGGCTTCGGAAAGCGCTCGATGGTCGACGAGTACCGGGTCACCGGACGCGGCGGCAAGGGCGTCACGAATATCAAGGTTACCGAGAAGAACGGCGAGGTCGTGGGCTTCAAACTTGTCACCGACCACGACGACGTCATGATCATGACCAAAGAAGGCATGGTCGTGCGGTGCTCGGTGAAGGACATCCGCGAAACGGGCCGCGTGGCGCAGGGCGTCCGGGTCATCAATTTGAAGAAGGACAACGACAAGGTCGTCGCCGTCGCCGAGGTCGAGCCCGAAGACGAGGCGATGGCGCAAGAGAAGCTGACCGAGGCCGAGAAGGCCGCAGCGATCGTGGAAGCCGAAGCCGAAAAGGCCGAGAAATCCGCGAAAGCCGACAAAAAGAAGTCGGACAAGTAACCCACCTTTCAGCGACCCCATCGTCTAGCCTGGTCTAGGACATCACCCTTTCACGGTGATGACGCGGGTTCGAATCCCGCTGGGGTCGCCATTTTTGATCGTTCCTTAAAAATCCAAGCCAAGGGCTTAATCCCGGGGCTTGGATTTCTTCCCCCTAAGAGCGAGAACGGCGGCGCACCTTTTAAGAGGATGAGATCATGCTGGTTCAAATGAAGCTACTGCTTCTCGTCGGAATGGGGTTTCTTTTATACGGTCTCTTGTCGTGGGATCGGACGGTCCCCGAAAGCTCGTCCGGGAGAAGAAAACCCTGGCGAAAACCCGAACATCGGCGCAGGGGATTGATTGATGGGCGCCAGCGTGCCGTTCTCGGAAGTCCTTACCACTCGTCGCTTCGTGCACTCCCGCGAACAGGTTTGGGAGGCCTTCTCCGACCCTGTGAAACTCGCCGCACGGAGTCGAGGCCGACGAGAAGCTTAAAAAGTTCATCACGGCGGCTAACGAAGAAAACTTCGACCGCCTCGAAGCACTGCTACATAAAACATGAGGCGATAAAAAATGAGTTTATTCCGGTTCGGAAAGCGTAAATATCTGGAAACGTGTCTCAACGATGGCAGGCTTTCGTTCGGCCCTGCCGAGTTCAAGAACCCCGCGAAGGTGGCCGCTCCCAAAGACGCCGGACGCTCGAAGCCGGCGACCGGTGGCGGTCTCGTGAAAAGTCCTGCCGAGCTTCGCGTCGATTACCACACCTACGGAAACACTCTGAAATATTATTTCATCTCGTTCGCGGGTACCTTCGACGAGAAGATGTATAAGGAATTCAAAGCCGACGCGTGTCTCGAAATCACGGACGAGCGGGAATTCGCGAATCGCCTCGACGCGGCTCTCAAGGAAATGAACTGGAAAGGCTGCCTCGGAAACGTGGCCTATTTCAATGCGAAGAAGCTCGCCGGTTTAAGCGATTCGACCGAAAAACTGTTTTCCAAGAACAGCGACTATAAGCTTCAAAAAGAATCCCGTATGGCGATCCTTCCGCTAGATTTCAAAGAATTGGTGCGCGACCGGAAGGAAGTGATCGTAAAACCGTTGTCGGATATCGCCCGGTTCGTTTAAGAAGGAACCCCAAGAACACGGCTGGATGTACGAGCGGAGCTTCGCGGATTTGAACGGGCACCAGTGTGAGCCGTTTTTCATCGAAGAAACCAAGATTACGAAAGGTTAAGATGAAAAAAGAAGACAAGGTACGCAAAAGCACTTACTTCGTGCTGGGGTTAACGGCCGTTTATCTTCTGGCCGCGGGGGCGTACGCGGTGGCTACCGGGTCGAAGGAATTTCTTCTTTATCTCGCCGTGTCGCCGTTTATCGTGGGCGGGGTCGTGTTTCTACACCGGAAGCTCGATCTGCCCGTTTCCTTGCTTTGGGCGCTCAGCTTCCTGGGCCTCGTCCACTGCGTCGGCGGACTCGTCATGGTTCCGGAAAGCTGGCCGACCGACGGCAAGAAATGGCTCTACAACTGGTGGCTCATCCCCGACAAGCTCAAGTTCGACCAGGTCGTTCACACCTACGGCAACGCGATCGCCACGTGGCTCTGCTGGCACCTTCTGCGCTACAGCATCGCGCTCGTCGTGAAAAGAGAGATCAAGGACATCCCGGCGCGGCCCGTGTTCCTACTCATCTGCTTCCTCGCGGGCATCGGCGTGGGTGCGCTCAATGAACTCCTCGAGTTCGGCGCCTCACAGACCGTACCCGGGGACACCAACGTGGGCGGGTACGTGAATACGGGGTGGGATTTGGTCTGCAACACCGTCGGGGGGGTTCTGACCTGCCTCGTGATATGGCTCAAGCGTAAGGACAAGCCGCTCCCGACGCCTGCGTGCGTCTGAGGGACGGCGCATAACGCCTGAAAATGAAGTAGTTAAGTGGTACAATAGCGCCACGCATTTCTATGCCGCACCGGATCGGCGCGGAGAAAATAAAGCAGGCGCCCATTAACTCTACTGGAGGCGTATGAAGACCCTTTTCCGTCGACTTGCCGTACTGACCGCATTCCTTACCGTCCAGGCTCCCGCTTGGGCAAGCGAAGCCGATCTCCGGATCCCTGACCTCCGCGAAGGCCGCTTCGAGATGTTCGGGGACCTCACAGGCTACCAGATCCTCCTTTACGGAGCGTTCATCATTCTGGGAACCGTCGGCCTCTCGATCTTCCAGTTCCTCGAGATCAAGAAGCTTCCGGCCCACCGTTCGATGCTTGAAGTGGCCGAGACGATCTACCAGACCTGTGTGACTTACTTGAAGCAGCAGGCGAAGTTCCTGATGATGCTCTTCGCGATCATCGCCTCGGCGATGTCCTATTACTTCATCGGCCTCCAGCACGAAACCTTCGGGACCCTCGCGCTCGTTCTCTTCTTCTCCATCGTCGGCATGGCGGGCTCCACGCTCGTCGCCTGGTACGGTATCCGTGTGAACACCTACGCGAATTCGCGCACCGCGTTCGCCTCGCTCCGTGGCATTCCGTGGGACGTCGTGAACATTCCGCTCCGCGCGGGCATGTCGGTCGGCCTTTTCCTGATTTCGGTCGAGCTCGTCATGATGGTCATCATCCTTCTTTTCGTGCCGCGCGACATCGTGGGCTACTGCTTCCTCGGGTTCGCGATCGGCGAATCGCTGGGCGCCTCGGTGCTTCGCATCGCGGGCGGCATTTTCACGAAGATCGCCGACATCGGTTCGGACCTCATGAAGATCGTCTTCCAGGTGAAAGAGGACGACCCGCGCAATCCGGGCGTCATCGCCGACTGCGCGGGGGACAACGCCGGCGACTCCGTTGGCCCCACGGCGGACGGCTTCGAAACGTACGGCGTCACGGGCGTGGCGCTCATTTCGTTCATCACGCTCGCGGTCAAGGACACGGACCTTCAGGCTAAGCTGATCGTCTGGATCTTCGCGATGCGCTTCCTGATGGATTTCATGTCGGGCGTGTCGTACTTCATCAACAAGGCGATCTCGGAGAAAAAGTACAAGGGCCTCAAGGAATTCGACTTCGAAGAACCGCTCACGCGCCTCATTCAGATCGCGACGGTGCTTTGTATTTCGACCTCGTACGGCATGTCGTACCTTCTCATCGGCGATCTTCCGGACGGGACGCTCTGGTGGAAGCTCGCTTCGATCATCACGTGCGGCACGCTCGGCGCGTTCCTGATCCCCGAATTCACGAAGGCCTTCACGTCGTCTCACTCGAAGCACGTGCATGAGATCGTGACGGCTTCCCGCGAGGGCGGGGCGTCGCTGACGATCCTCTCGGGCATCGTGGCGGGTTCGTTCTCGGCATTCTGGAAGGGGATACTGATCGCGGGCCTCATGTTCGTCGCGTACCTGATCTCGGGAATGGGCCTCCAGAACATCATGCCGTACGCGTCGGTGTTCGCGTTCGGCCTCGTGGCTTACGGGTTCCTTTGCATGGGCCCGGTGAATATCGCGGTCGATTCGTACGGCCCGGTCACGGACAACGCGCAGTCGATCTTCGAACTTTCGCAGGCCGAATCGATCCCGGGCATCGAGAACGAGATCCAGAAGGATTTCGGCTTCAAGCCCGACTTCAAGCAGGGCAAGCACTACCTCGAAGCGAACGACTCGGCGGGCAACACGTTCAAGGCGACCGCGAAGCCCGTCCTGATCGCGACGGCCGTCGCGGGCGCGACGACGATGATCTTCTCGATCATCCTGATCCTCCAGGAGCACTTGCGCGCGGGTGCGGTGGCCGCGGCAAACGGCGGAATCGTCCCGGACAACATCGGCGAGATCCTTCTCAACGAGAAGCTTTCCCTCACGTCGTCTCCGATCCTCCTCGGCTTCCTGTGCGGTGGCGCGGTGATCTACTGGTTCTGCGGCGCGTCGATCCAGGCCGTCACGACGGGCGCGTATTCGGCCGTCGAGTACATCAAGAAGAACATGAACCTGAAGATCAAAGAAGCCAAGCGCGAGGATTCGATTACGGTCGTCCGCATCTGCACCGAGTACGCGCAGAAAGGCATGTGGAACATCTTCCTCGGCCTTCTCGCGTTCACCCTCGCGTTCGCGCTTTTCGACCCTTACTTCTTCATCGCCTACCTCATGGCCATCGCCGTGTTCGGCCTCTTCCAAGCCATGTACATGGCGAACGCGGGCGGCTCGTGGGATAACGCGAAGAAACTCGTCGAGGTGGACCTGGGCGAGAAGAACACGCCGCTCCACGCGGCCACCGTCGTCGGCGACACCGTCGGCGATCCGTTCAAGGATACGACTTCCGTTTCGCTCAACCCGATCATCAAGTTCTCGACGCTCTTCGGCCTTCTCGCCGTCGAGATCGCGATCAAGATGAATCCGGCGACGACGCGCATCGCAGGGACGGTCTTCTTCCTGGTGGGTCTCTTCTTCGTTTGGAAGTCCTTCTACGGAATGCGTATTCCCGAGAAAGTAAAAGCTTAAGAAGTCCGGTCTTCAAGCGCCCGAGGGGCCAAACCCCCCGGCGCTTTTTTCTCCTCGTCCAACCCCTGAGGTTCCCATGAAAACTCCGAGCGGCATCGTTTACGAAGACAACGGTCTCTCCGGCACGCCGGTGGTGTTCATCCACGGCTTTCCCTTCAACCGCCACCTGTGGGACCCGCAGTTCGCGGCTCTGCGGAAGTCGCGTCGTGTCGTGACGTACGACGTGCGCGGGCACGGGGAGAGCGAGGAAGGGGACGGCCAGTATTCGATCGAGCTTTTCGTGGACGACCTTTTCGCGCTGCTGGATCACCTTAAGATCGAGAAGGCGGTTCTCTGTGGGCTTTCGATGGGCGGCTACATCGCGCTTCGCGCGGCCGAGCGCGAACCCGCGCGCGTGGCGGGGCTCGTTCTCGCCGACACCAAAAGCGAGCCGGATGGCAACGAGGCGAAGCTGAAGAGGTTCAAGACGATGGATCTCGTGAAGCGGCTGGGAGTCGAGAAGTTCGCCGACGACTTCGTGGATTCGGTGGTGGGCGCGACCACGCTCAAGAAAAACCACGCGCTCGTGGACGAGGTCGCGAAACTCGTGCGCGGGAACTCCGCGAACGCGGTCGCGGGCACGCTCCTCGCGCTCGCGGCGCGCACCGACACGACACCCGCCTTAGGCAAGATGAAATTCCCCGTTCTTCTCCTCGTGGGGGCCGAGGATAAGCTCACGCCGCCGGCGGCGTCGGAAGCGATGCAGAAACTGCTCCCACAGGCCGAGCTCCACGTGATCCCCGGCGCGGGGCACCTCTCGAATCTCGAAAACGCGCCCGCGTTCAACGAGAAGCTCACGGCGTTCCTGGGGAGGTTCTAAAAGTGACCGGACCCGTCTGGTTCGTGTTCAAAATGCTTTTTTCGGGCGCGGTCATCGCGTTCGCCTCGTCGCTCGCGGGAAAGAAGCCCGTGCTCGCGGGGTTCATCATCGCGCTCCCCATGATGTCGATGATGAGCCTCCTCTTCATGTACGCGGAGTACCGCGACATGGCGAAGGCGAACACGTTCGCGCTCTCGGTGCTCGCGGCCGTGCCGCTCTCGCTTCTTTTCTTCCTGCCGTTCGTTTTGCACCGCTGGATGAAGCTCGGATTCGGGGCGACGTACCTGGCGGGAATCGTCTGCGTGACGCTCGGCTATCTCGCGCACTCTCTGCTCGCGAAACGGTTTTTTCTCCAGTAGCCTCGCCGATCCGGTCTTTTTTTTCGGTGTCGGTTGTGGTAAAATAGAACTCATTCCGATCCACCTCTACCCCATGATCGATATCTCCAAAATAACGGACCATCTGTACGTCGGCTCGAAAGTTGGGTCGGACCACGCCGAAGAACTGAAGCTTCTGAACTTCGGCCTGATCATCTCCATGATCGGACAGTCCGCGCCGCACGAGATCTACATGCTGCCTCCGTTCAAGACGATCTGGATCCGCGCGTACGACACTTTCTTCACGCCCATTTCCCTGAAACAGCTCCAAAGCGGCGTCGACGCGGCGTTGCCCGTGATCCACGGCGGCGGAAAGGTGCTCGTTTTCTGCCTACAGGGGAGGCGTCGCAGCGTGACGATGGCAGCCGCGATCCTGATCGCCCTCGGCGCTTCCGCCGACGAGGCCACGGAGCTCCTCGTGAAAGCGCGCAAGGTCGCCGACCCGCGCCGTTGGTATGTCCGGCATAAAATCCATGAATTCGAAAAATACTGGCGGGGCTCGAACCCCGCTCCCCTTCCAGGAGGCACCCTCAAGTGATTACCCCCGTTAAGAAGCTTAAAACGGTCCACGTGATCGTCAATCCTATCGCGGGAAAAAAGAAAGAGTCCACGCCCGAAGTCATCCGCGAGGCGATGGAACGCGCGGGAATCGTGGTTGTTCTTTCCACCACCGAGGGAGCCGGCGACGCGCTGCGCTTCGCGAAGGAAGCGGTGGAGAGCGGCGCGGACGCGGTGGCGGTCTGCGGCGGAGACGGGACCGTTCTCGAGGTCGGCAACGGTCTCGTGGAGTCGGACATCCCGCTCTTGATCCTGCCCGGCGGCTCGGCGAACGTACTCGCGACTGAGTTGGGAATCCCGAAAAGTGTCGAGGAGGCGTGCGGAATTCTCGCCGAGAGCCGCTACGAAATTCGCAGCATCGACGCGGCTCGGTTTCATAAGGGGTGTTTCTTCGGCCGCGCGGCGCTCGGTTTCGAGGCCGACATGGTCCGGAGCGCCGACCGCAAAACGAAGAACCGCTTCGGGGTTCTTGCGTATTTCGTCGCCGGCCTGCGTGCGCTGAAGAAGCTGCGGCTCGCCGAATACACGATCCGTATCGACGGCGAGGATTATTTCACGCGCGGGCTCACCTGCATCGTCACAAACGCGGGGAACTTGGGTTTCAGCCGCGTCTCGCTCGACAAGAACGTCGACGTCTCGGACGGGCTTCTCGACGTCATCGTCGTCAAGAAGGCGAGCCTCGGTCTCGTCGGCCACATCGCCGCGACGTTTTGGCGGGGCGAACGGGCCGACAACTGGGACCTCGTCGCGCATTGGCAGGGGAAGGACATCCACGTGACCTCCAAACCCCGGCAAAGGCTCGAGTGCGACGGCGAAATGTTCGACAATGCCCCTTTTCACGCGCAGGTAATCGCGGGCGGGCTCCGGATGGTCGTCCCCAAGGCCGCTCCGAAGCTCGAGGAAACGCCGGCCGTCGCCGATGCCGCCGTCTGATTCGGCGCACTCTGGCGGCGCTCGTGCGGGCGTACTCGCAGTGGAAGTGAAGACCGCGTCGCAAGACCACAAGAACACGATGAAGGAGATCGTGCGCTACTGTCTCGTGACTCCGTTCGTCGGTCTCGTGGATTTCGGGACCTATTACGGCGCGCAGCACGTGATGCCTCTCGCCGCGGCCAAGGCGCTCTCTTTCGCGGCGGCGGCCGTCACGGGGTATCTTCTTAACAAGCACGTCACGTTCGCGAAGCACCGGTCTTCTCCGGCGGAGGCCGCCCGGTATCTCGTCATCCAGTTCTCCCTGCTGGCGTTCAACGTCGCCACGAATCACGCCGCGCTTCTCCTTTCTTCGGGCCGCGTGTGGGAATCGATGCTCACGGCGTCGCTCCTGACGGCCGTCTTGAGCTTCATCTGCAAGAAGTGGTGGGTTTTCCGGTAACGTTGTAGAATGGGCGCATGAATCCCGTCACGGTCATCGCCCGAAGCAAGGCCAAGCCCGGTTTCGAGCCCGTGCTCGAAGCGGTGATTCGCGCCGCCGTCACGCCGACGCACGCGGAAGAAGGCTGTCTCAAGTACTCCTTTCAGCGCTGCCTCGAAGACCCCTCCTCGTACGTGATCGTCGAAAAGTGGACCTCGAAGGAGGCGCTCGACCTCCACCTGACCTCTCCCCATATCGCCGAACTTTTCTCCAAACTGCCCGACCTCCTCGCGGGCCCCCCTGAAATCCAGCTGTTCGAGTCGCTCGACGCCGGGGATCCGGAGAAAGCGGATATCGTCTCGAAGTACACGACGTTCGTCTATCCCGTCTATGTCCTGGGCACGCCCGAAAAAGTGTGGCAGGCGCTCGTGGATCCCGATCTGACGGAGAAGTATTTTTTCGGCCGCCGGGTCGAATCGTCCTGGAGGGTAGGCACGCCGATCAACTTCTGGGAAGCGCCGGGCAAGCGGGACGTTTTCGGAAAAATCCTGAAGTGCGAGCCGGGCAAAACGCTCTCCTACACGTTCGAACACGATCAGGACACGCTGCCGCGCGAAAAATCGACCGTCGCGACGTTCGAGCTCTCCGCCGTAGGAAATGCGACGCGTCTGCGCCTGGTGCATGAACACCTTCTCCCGCGCGACGTCGAATTGAACCCGCACGCGTTCCTCGGCGTCAACAACGGCTGGCCCGCGATCCTTTCGAACCTGAAGAACGTCGTCGAGACGGGCAAAAGCCTCGAATTCGGAAGCTGACGTTCGTCGCATGAGCCGCTGCCCCTGGCCCGCCGAAGATCCTCTTATGCTGGAGTACCACGACCGCGAGTGGGGCGTTCCGCTCCACGCCGACCGGCGGCTCTTCGAATTCCTGGTGCTCGAGACGATGCAGGCGGGGCTTTCCTGGCGCTGCGTGCTTCACAAGCGGGAGAATTTCAGGAAGGCGTACGAGGGGTTCGACCCTGAGAAGGTCGCGCGCTACGGGGCGGCGAAGACGAAGGCGCTCCTTGCGAACGCCGGAATCATCCGGAACCGCTTGAAGATCGCAGCTTCGATCACGAACGCACGGGCGTTCCTCGAAATCCGCGAGGAAGAGGGTTCGTTCGATTCCTACGTCTGGAAATTCACGGGCGGGAAACCGGTCGTGAACCGCTGGAAGACGGTGAAAGAGATTCCGGCCACGACCAAAGAATCGGACGCGCTTTCGAAGGATTTAAAGGCGAGGGGATTTCGTTTCGTCGGTTCGACCGTCTGCTACGCGCACATGCAGGCGACCGGAATGGTGAACGATCATCTCGTCTCGTGCTTTCGTCACGCGGACTGCGCGAAATCGATCACGAAGCGGTAACGCACGTCGCTCTTCACGGTCCGTTCGAACGCCTCGTCGATGCGTTCGGGCGAAACCACCTCTACGTCCGCCGAAATTCCCGCCGCCGCACAAAAATCGAGCATTTCCTGCGTCTCCCGGATGCCTCCGATCAGAGAACCCGCGAGCTTCCGGCGCCGCATGACGAGTGCGGACGCGTCGACCGGGGTCGGGTCGGGGATTCCGACGAGCACCATCGTGCAGTCGCGTTTCAAGAGCCGCAGATACGCGTTGTAGTCGTGCGTCGCCGAGACGGTGTCGAGAAGGAAGTCGAAACGACCCGCGTTCCGCGCGAACGGATCCGCTTCCTCGGACGTGCCTCCCTCGGATTTCACGGATTTCGTCGCGATGAAATCGTCGGCGCCCAGGCGGAACGCGTCGGCGCGCTTGGAAGGGGAGTGGCTGAGGACCGTGACG